>ULYS01000683.1_pt1 | contig 50795 bp, 60 predicted proteins | sample 1962381 | NCBI WGS metagenome assembly ULYS01 (sample SAMEA4835869, study PRJEB28245) | human gut metagenome | biome: gut microbiome; material: fecal sample | place: Denmark | collected 2008
ACGAAGTCCTTTAGGAATCTTGTTTTTGATTTGTTTTCCATCACTCTTGCCAAAGCCAAACGGATGCCCCTTAAAACATACAGCCACATACCCTTTTTCACATTCCTTTTGTAAAACTTCACCATGCATAAAAAGGTCCATTTCTTCTAGAGTTACATCCACTTTTCTTTTATAGTCAAAATCTGCAACCATATAAAAAGAATGACTTGGCTCAAAACGATTCTTAATGACATCCCCCAAATATACGCCTTGACGTAATACTTTTACCTTTTTAAAATCCACAAACGGAACATCCATTCCATATACTCTATCCTTATCTATATAGTAATAGTTTGGCAATGTATTCAATTGTTCCTTTAAAAATTTCTCAGTAATCTTATCTATTTTTTTTGATTTTAAAGCTGGAAGTTTACCTGCAACACCTGATTGTTTCTTGAATTTCGCAATGAAATGACCCTCACCACCATCCATTGGAAAGATACGACGCACATTCAAGTCTTTAAACCCTTTTCTTCCCCACGAAACTTCAGGATCCACCAAGACCATATCCGCATGTTTTTCTAAAAAATCTAAGACAACATCTTCATCTTCTTCTAAAGCATATGTGCAAGTTGAATACACCAAAGTACCATCCGGTTTCAACATAGAATAGGCATGTTCTAATATTTCTTTTTGACGAGTCGCACAAAGTTCAATATTTTCAATGCTCCAATTATTTAGGGCAATATCATGTTTTTTGATCATTCCCTCACCACTACAAGGGGCATCCACTAAAATTTTGTCAAAACAAGCATCAAACACCTTCGTAAGCTTATCTACACTTGTATTGGTTACTGCCACATTTTTCACACCCATACGCTCAATATTAGACAAAAGGATTTGGGCACGCTTCGCATCAATTTCATTTGATACTAGATATCCACTTTTTAAATGTGATGCGATCTGCGTACTCTTTCCACCTGGTGCTGCACATAAATCCAATACATAATCATCTTCTTGTACATCCAAGATTTCAACAGCGCTTGAAGCACTTGGTTCTTGCAGATAAAAACAACCACAAATATGGAAAGGATGATTTCCCAACGGCTTATCTACATAATAACTTTCCTTACAAAACTGACTTGGATGATCCAAATGATCAAATTCATCCAATTCTGCCTTTTTTAAATTTATACGCATACCACGATATAAAGGTTTCGATAAAGATTCAATATAGGCATTATATTCATCTTTTAATAATTTCTGCATGCGAGAAAAATACATTTCTTGACTCATACACCCTCCAAAACGGTCTCAGGATCAATGCGACATGCATAGCCTGAGCATGTTGCAGCCTCACTATAGCCACATCCAAAAGAAAAATCAGCACCGCTGTTTCTAAAATATTCTACGATTGAATGGAGATCCTGTTTTAATTCAAACACCTCTACATGCGTATGAGGCCCCGTTGAATTGCCACTGTTCCCACTTTTCGCTATAACTGTACCTTGACTGACTTGCTGGCCACTTGTCACATAGATTTCATTGGATAAATGCGCATAACTAATCGCATAAAGTCTATCATTTACGGCAACCACCATACAAATGGTATTGCCACCACCATTTGGCCATCCACACCAGTTTCCTAAATATCCATTATTCGAATCCACTGGTGCATGGGCATACAAGACAATCCCATTGGCAACCGCTAACACATCACTATACATGGCACTTGCGATATCCAAACCTAAATGAAGACCTCCATCCGGATAGGACCAGCATCCAGCACTGATTGTACCATTTTCAACTGGATTTTGCCAAAAAGAACTGTACGAATCAATTTCATAATTTCCATCCACCAAACAAGACATACCATTTTGTTGCCATGATTCATAACCACCAAAATCAGGCAAATGCTCAGTTCCTGAAATCATAGAATCTTCATTATGTTGCCAAGATTCATTGATTTGTGCTAAATGTGAAAACCGTTTTAATAAACGACTTTGACAATTCGATAATCTCTCAAGATATTCATCATATAACAATAACGTATTTTGATTCTTATCGAACTGTTTTTTATGTTTCAAATATTCTACTTCAACATTTCTATATTCATCAAAGTACAACGCCAAATTCTTTTGAATCTTATATGGATACAAAATGGAGTTGTTTCTTTGAATCGTTTGTAATTCCAAGCCATATTCCATTTTTTTCAATTCATAATAATTCTTTTTATGTTTATACCTACGTTCAAGCTCATCCACACACTTTTCTTGTTTATCCATTTCAATCCGTAAATCCGTTTTTTTAGATGTAACATCCATCGCAATATCCCTACATTTTAAAGATAAAAAACTAGCTCTATCTTCATGAATTGTATCGACTTTGGATTCTATATTTGAAATTAAAACTTCATAACTCGACACGATCATCGATTGTAAACTAATAAAAAAACAGACAAAAAGAGATATACATTTCATAAAACTCCTTCTACTGTCTGTCTTCTAAAATTATTGTATTTATTTTTCTAAGTACATGCAAGCACTATTTAAAATGATAAAACATAAAGTTCCTGTTGCGACAATATTTAATGTACAATCCAACAATCCATATATCAACACGATCGCAATAAAACACATCATCATGCCAAATAGTGCAGGATTTTCTTTTCTTGTATGCGAAGTAAAGATTTCCTTATTTAGCACAAATGTATATGCCAAAAGCACTACTGTTCCAACAACTCCATACGACAAAATGGAATCAATATAAATATTATGGGCATGAGGTGCCTTATGACCATGTACTAATGGATAAAACTTCTGATATGTCTGCGGACCCCATCCAAAGAATGGATACATTGAAATACACATAAATGCCGTCTTCCAAATCTTAATGCGAGAGGCAAAAGTTGACATATCACTGATTCTTGGAATCAACGTTGGTTTTAAGAATACTAAACCACATATACCAAGTTCGAATACAATGGATGTGATAAATAGTTTTTTCCATCGCACACAATAAAGAAAGATAGGAAAGATTAGGGCAAATGGTAATAATGCAGTTCTAGATCCCGTTAAATATAGAACAAAGAAATTAAACAGTGCAATTATAAAATATGCAATCTTACAAAGAATATTATCGTTTTTCACAAAACGATACATACACATCACACATACAAAATCAATGACCATCGCATAGATATTCGCATTCATAAATGTCGAAGTAATTCTTCGTTTTGGTGAATTGAAGATATGGAATTCTAAAAATGTTCGTCCATTCGCAAGGGAAATCTGATTAAACTGATACAAACCGTAGATAGCCGCAAATACCGATAAAATAATAATAAGATCACACATCTTTTCAAATGTATTTTTTGTGATACTTCTACGATAATAGGCTCCATATAAACCGATCAACACAAATAACCATGTATTACCAAAACCTGTCCAGTTCGAATGGAAGATGGAGGCAATAAATTCCAATACGATAAAGCTATAAAAGAAAATTGCGCCCGTTTGATTCTTTATGGCATCCACCAATTTATGTCGGCATAATGCTTGTATTAAAACGCATGCGACTGCTACACTTGCGATTTGATAGGGCAAAAACAGAAAGGCAGTGGCCAATAAAATCATTTTTTCATCTAAATTCATAGATCCTCCCTTCAAAAAAAATAGCTGGTTGAACCAGCTTAATTTCAAAACATGGTGCCGACTATCGGATTTGAACCAATGACCTACGCGTTACGAGTGCGTTGCACTACCACTGTGCTAAGTCGGCATAAAGACTACTCTATTAGAATAGTCTTATTTTTTAAGATTGTAAAGCAGAAATCTGTTGTTGATTATATGTGATTTGTTGCTGCAAAGAAGACAACATCTGATTATTTGTATCAATCTGAGATTGAATATCTGCAGTATCTTCTCCATTTTGTTGCGCATATGCCAAATCAGACTCTAGACTCTGTGCATATTGTGCATACGTATTGTAGTCTTGCTGCAAACTATTCAAGCTTGTTTGATATTCTTTAACCTTCTTTTCATTCTCTGCTTTTTTAGCTTCTTCTTCCTGACGAGCCTTTTCCTCGGCAGCCGCCTTTAATTCACCCTGTTCTTTACATAGATCAATAAAGTCTTTGCCTGTCTTTGATTTTGATAAAGTATCCACTTCATCTTTTAAATTTTTAGACAATGAACTATATGTAGACTGCATGTCGGCTACAGCCATCTTTTCTTCATCGGATTTTGATTCCCAACCATTTAATAAATCAACAATTTGTTGATAAGCAGGAAGTTTAACTTCTTCTTTATCTTGATGAAGCTGCTTCATATCTTTCAACAAAGCCTTATATGTTTTGCCAGTCTGTTCTTTAAAATATTCATTGATTGAAGTCTTTTGTTTATCCAAAAGCTTTTGATAATCTTTATCCAAATCTAGAAGCTCTAATTTCTCAGCATCTGACATCATATTGTCTCCATACTCATCCGCATAAGACACTAATTTATCATATGTTTTTTGTTGCGTTTCAGAAACAATATTTTGTGGATTATACACCAAAACCTTATATGCATATCCACCTAAGGCAACCAAGCCTACTAAGATTACGCATAACACAATTTTTGTAACCTTCTTCATCGGTTTCTTTTCTTTGACTTGTTTATTCTTAGACTTCTTTTCTTTTGGTTTATGTTCCTTTTTTTCTTTCTTTTCTTTTGGCTTCTTTTCCTTTTGGATAACTACCTCTTCATCTTCGTCACCCTCATTTGACATATCCTGCAACATCGCATGCACAAGATCTAATGCCTCATTGGATTGTTCCTTTTCAATCGAAGAAGTTGTAAAATCATCATCCATGTCTTTTAAATCATCTTTATGCTCCTGATAAAACTGTTCTTCTTCCGCAATTGTTTTTTGACCACGCTCTTTACGAAGCATATCTAAAGCTGAAGACATTGTCTTTTCAGCCTGTCTTCTTTCTGCTTCAGACATCTGATGAACCTCTTTAGGCTTTTTTAATTCATCGTTATATTCTGTTTTTTTATCTAAAAGTGCTTTTGAATAAGCATCTATATTCTTATCATTTTTACTCATAACATATTTTCCTTAGTTCGAATCTATTTTAACACATTATAAGCCTTCTTTTTCAACAAATTCATAAAAAGATTTTTCTTTCACAAAATCCTCTTTATTCACCTTTCCAATCGGCTGCGCATAAATAATAAATTCATTTTTGCCTTCCAATTCAAACATTTCATCACAAATCCTTGTCACACACGCTCCAATTCCACAAGTTCCTAAACCAATACTTGTGCTTGCCAAATATATATTTTCTCCAACATGACCTAAATCCACTAACGCTATTCGATGTGCAAGATGTCCATAGCGCCATTCGGTACGATATGGAATATAGCTGAAATAGAAAATCACATTGGCTTTTAAAGCCCATAATTGATCACATAAGGAAGATGCCAAAACATCACTTACCTTTTCAATTGGATTTAAAAACTCAATACGATGTTCCATAGGCAAATAATGATAGGTTCCAGGGGTTAACCCTTCTACATTTTGACATACAAAATAAAGTTCAAAACCATGTCTAGCTCCTCCAGATGGTACTGTACGCAAAGTCGCATATTTCTTACCACGAATTTGTTTAACACCTTGGCAAGTCCAAAGCATATAAGAAAGTTCCAACAAAGACATGGGCTCTTGCGTATATACACGACTACTATGACGTGTATTGATAATATCTAGAAAGTTAGAATGAACGGATAATGCGTCAAAATTTTTAGGAAGTTCTATGGAATCTTTTCGCATAGCAGCTTTAACCAAAGGTGGTTGTGGAAGTTTTTTGTCTTGGTCCGATTCAAATTCTTCTATATCATATTTCAAGTCTGAATAATTCATGCTCTTCTCCTTTTAATGCGCTAACTCATCTAATAATCTTGCCTTTTGTGTTCCTATCAACAAGAGTTGTTTATACTTTTCATATATATCAATCGTATGTGAACTTAAATATAGAGCCATTTCACTCGACATTGTTAGATTCGTTACAAATATTGTCATTTCCTGACCATTCTTAAATGCATTTTCCATAAATTCAAACGCATTTTCAATCTCCAACTTCAATTGACTATCCAACTTTTCCATTTTTTCCTTTTGTTCAAAGAAAGGCTTTGTACAAGAATCAAAACGAGACTTAGGATCTAAACTTTCATCCACCATTACTTTTTGTATGTTATTTAACACAAATTCATATTCATGTTTTTGTGAAGCACTTAATAATTCTGCCTGCAATTTATCACGATAATTTGACATAAATGCCTTTGTATGGTCCAAATAAGAAGAATCCATATCTTTGCGATATTCTTTCAAGAAACTAAACCAAAGATCTGTACAATGTTTTTCAAAAGAATATACATTCACTTGTCGTAGTAAACCTTCCATCACCAAATTAACAACAGAAACTCTTTCATCAAAATCGGCATTAAACAATCGAGCGTAGATCGTGCTTGATACATTTCCATTTAAGATATCATCAATGCCATAATCATCCTGATATTTTTTATACACCAAATAATAGGCGAAAACATCTTCGGCAATATCTTCATGATGCAGATATTCATAAATCGTATCTTGAGAGATTTCTAGATGCATCTTTTCATAGGTATAGAGTAAATAAGATAAATCTTCCCAGCCTCTTGCCGTCACAAATTCCATACCATCTACACTTGTTGAAACAGTATAGAAATGATTGGGCTTTAATTCCAAATAGCTTAAGATCATCGGATGTATATGATTTGAGATTGCATACTCTTTCCATACATAGTAATCCGTTTCAACATGAATATAACGAATACGATCCATTGTCACGACATCAAAATCACGAACCGATTTATTATATTCACTCGGATTTCCTGCTGCTACAATGATCCAGCCACAAGGAACCTTCTGATTTCCAAAGGTTTTATTCTGCAGAAACTGCAACATCGTAGGTGCTAATGTTTCCGATACACAATTGATTTCATCAATAAATAAGATACCCTCTTTTAATCCTGTATCTTCCATTTTTGAATAAACACTCGCAATGATCTCACTCATTGTATATTCGGTAATCGAGTATGTCTTTCCTTGAAATTCCTTTTCTTGAATAAAAGGAAGGCCCACAGCACTTTGACGTGTATGATGCGTAATTGTATAGCTGACAAGTCCAATTTGACATTCCTTTGCGATTTGTTCCATAATCTGTGTTTTACCAATACCAGGAGGACCAATCAACAATAATGGTCGTTGATTCTTCGCTTCAATCTCATATTCACCAAACGAATTCTTCGATAAATATGCCTGTACAGTATTTTTTATTTCATTTTTTGCCTGTAATATATTCATAACTTTTCTTCCAATCTATATTGAATGGCCCATGAAGGCACTTTACTTTGATCATAATCCTCTAAATAAATAAAAGCCGTTTTATAGGCCGGACTCTTTTTAGGATAGATTCCTTTGCCATCCGTAAAATAGAGCAGACCACAAAGATTTTGAAAAACTTTTTGATTGATCAAATCATTCACATAACTAAATACCGGTCTAAAATCGGTGTTGCCTTTACCCACTAGAGTAAATGAATTCAACAATTGATCCATCTCATTTTGATTTGAGATAACATCGTCTTTGCGAATCCTATCATCACATTGAATAATATGCACCTTGCACGATTTATAAAACATATTTGAAGTGCTTAAAATACTATATGTATTGGATATAAAACGCTTCGCAAGATTTTCATTGATAGAATAACTCGTATCGAGTACAATCACAAACTCATAGATTTTTTTAACTTCTTTTGTCTCCAAAGGTTCAATCAATGGCATATTTTTATAAATAGACATTCCATATGTGTAATAAGACAAATCAAATTCATCCAAATCTATTTGCATTTCTTCTTTCACAATACTAAATCGTTTTAAAAACTGAGAAAACGAGTATTTCGATTTCTTTGCCTGTAAACTCGACACAAGAAAGGCATCTCCATCCTCATTATCTTTCCCTTTTTGTTTGTGATCAAACAATGTTTGTTTGGCAACACTCTGCCACTTTTTTTGAACAGAAGAAAATTGAGGAATTTTGTCATCTTGCTCTTTAGGCCATGAAGCATGATCATCTACCACAAATTCATAATATAAATCTTGAATATCGCCACGTGTACAAAGCCATTCATATACAGTTATACAGCTGATACCCATCAAACTTTCAATTTCACGATATACATCTTTTCGAACATATGACAAGATTCGTGAAACACTCTTTTTATGCATCGAATCCAATGTATACTCCACGATAATATCGCAAGCTACATTCCAAATAAATTCAACACGATTTTTTTTAAGCCAAATATGGCTAAATAAACAATGCAGAACACTATGTAAAAAACTACGATTTAAAAACACTGCATTCTTCTGAAATAAATTAATAATCTTTAATGGATTATAGTAAAAATACACACCATTTGTCGCACATACAGCTACACGCTCGTCTTCCTTCAACACCAACGTATTTAAAGCAGTTAAAAAATGTGGCATATCCATATAGAGTTCGGATCGAACTAATTCTAAGATATGAATTGCCTTTTCTTTTTCCCATTCACTTTGTCGCATTAAAAATCCTCAAAAGAATATGTCGATGATGATGTAAACATCTTATTCTTTAATTCCATCAATAGAGTACGAGTTTCTAAATCCTTTTCCATAAAAATCAATCGATCTAAATCGGATTGATCAAGACACTCTTTTTTTAACAATTTTTCTACCATAGCACATATATCTTTATATACATGTAAATAAGAAGTCAAATCATGTGCCCTTAAATAAGGAACGTATTGTTCAGATCCCATCATAAAGCGAAGAATCGCTACATGAAAGATACAAGATTCACTTTCTTCAGCACATAGCTTTTCAAAACAAGCATCATATCCATCAAAATCGATTTTCCCCTCTTTAAAACATTGACGCATGCGAAAACCTTCCCCTTCAATATTCAGGGCAAAGATATGAGCAGGGCCCACTTCATCATAACCCCCGTTGTATTCTGGATAGAATATAGAACTATCTAAAAAGTGAACTTCTACATCCCATGTGATTTGCGTTAAGATTTGTTTCAAGAAAGTAACATCAAAAATTGAACAATCATAATAAATATGATTGAGTCTTAAACAATTCATAAACACATCACTGCCAATACACATTAAACTAGAAGGTAAAAATACTTCTTTTAACTTTCGACAATTATAGAATGCATAATTGCCAAGTTTTTTTAAAGTTCTAGGAAGCTTAACACTTTCAACATCACTACCACTACACTCATGATAATGAGATGGAATTTCACAACTTAAAACTGCTTTAGATAAATCGACTTCTTTTGATGAAAAACAATAATTACCAATTTCACGAACAATATATCCATCTATCACTTCAGGTATTTCAACAATCGGACTGGATGCATACACTCTTCTTATACAAATACTTTCATCATTTATTTTTTCATAATATACACAAATTTCCATACAAAAATTATAACATAAAACAAAAAAAGACAACTACCGAAGTAATTGTCTACATTTACAAGTGGTGCGGGTGAAGGGACTCGAACCCCCACGCCGAAGGCGCCAGATCCTAAGTCTGGTGCGTCTGCCAATTTCGCCACACCCGCATTTCCAACGTGCTCACATATAATACACTAACATAAAATAAAATGCAAGTATTTTTTAAAAAAGAAGTTACATTTTTGTAACTTCTTAGTGTAATACAGTTGGCTTATGCATCATTTCGATTTCTTCCTGGATATAGGCTTCCACTTTTTCTAAAAGCTCATCTGTAACCTCAATGTCACCTATCATAAAAGGACCATCTCCCATTTCAGATTCCTTCACAAATTTAATTTGCGGAAGCTGCGGCATACGATGATTTCCAAGTTCCTTTTCGATTTTTTCCAATTGTTTAAGTATAGGCTCGGCAATTTGTCTAATCATTTCTTCTTCTGTCATACATAGTATTATAATCAACACCCCTCATTTTGACAAGTTTTAACATATGTTTAAATTTAAACCCAAAACATTGAATCTTATCCAATTCAGAGTAACATACTAGATGAACTGCTAGAAGCATACTACTTCTAGATGTGTTCGTATGCACCCTGGCCTATGCCCTACAACATAGGTCCTGGGTGTTTTTTCTATAATACGGATTCTAGTTCTTCTAAAGAAATAGGTCCAGGTCTTAAGATTTGTAACTTTTCCTTTGTACAGTCAACAATCGTACTTGCCTGTAAAGCTTTACACGTTCCAAGTACAATACCATCAATTTTTGGAAGCTGTTCATACACATCATCACTTGTAAGTGCTGTTTTTTCTCCAGACTGATTGGCACTTGTGACCAAGATTGGACAATTCAACTCATCAATCACATCTAATATAAATTTTTCATCTGGAATACGAATCGCAATTGTACTTAAGCCATTTGTGTATGCCGAATCTACACTGTCCTTTACATTCACAACGAGTGTCAATGCACCCGGTAAAAACTTAGCCGCAATCTTTTCAATTCTTTCATCCAGTAACGCAACTTGCTTCATTTGTTCTACATTTGAAACCATCATTGGGATTGGTTTCGTTTCTGGACGATGTTTTGCGCGTTTTAATCGTTCTAAATCGTCTAAATTCCCATATTTTACTCCAACTCCATATACTGTATCTGTAGGAAGAGCAATAATTTTATGTTCATTAAATGCACACGCTACTTCGTGTACTTGATTTTTAGTATATTCTTTCATGTTTACACCTCTGTCTAAGACATTATACATCTTTTATGATAAAATACACTAAGAAAGAAAGGATGTTAACAATGTTTGAAAATACAATTGCAGCCATCTCCACTTCTTTGCAGGATGGTGCCATTTCCATCATTCGTTTAAGTGGTGACAAGGCTATTGAAATCACGCAAAAAATATTTGACCGTAATATCATGAATGCGAAAAGTCATACCATTCATTATGGTTTTATTATAGATACCGATAAAAATCCTGTTGATGAAGTTTTAATTTCTATCTTTAGAGCTCCAAAAACATATACACGCGAAGACATTGTCGAAATCAATTGTCATGGTGGTACTTTTATTACTCGTAAAATCTTATCGATGGTATTAAGTGCTGGAGCAGATCTGGCAAAACCGGGAGAATTTACGCAACGTGCCTTCTATCATGGAAGAATTGATTTATCGCAGGCTGAAGCCGTTCAAGATATGATTGAAGCAAGTAATAATACCGCAGCGAGTATGGCTATTCATGGAATTAAAGGAAGTGTAAAAAAGCTACTACAGCCTTTGATTGATGATTTAATGGATATTATTGCACAGATTGAAGTGAATATTGATTATCCTGAATATGAAGATGTCGAACAATTAACGACAAATGACTTATTACCTAAAACAAATGATTGGTTAGATAAAATCGATCATATTCTTGCTCGTGTACAGACGGGGCAAATGTTAAAAAAAGGTATTGATACAATCATTGTCGGTAAGCCAAATGTTGGTAAATCCAGCTTATTAAATGCACTTCTTGAAGAAGATAAAGCCATCGTTACAGATATTGCGGGGACCACAAGAGACTTGGTGGAGGGTCAAATTCATATTGGCAGTGTTCAATTGAATTTAATTGATACAGCTGGTATTCGTGAATCCAACGATAAGATTGAACAGATTGGTATTGAGAAGAGTCAGGAAAAATTAAAAGATGCCAAGTTGGTTCTTTTAGTTTTCGATGGTTCAAAAGAGTTGGATGAAGAAGATAAACAATTGTTAGAACTGACAAAAGATAAGATGCGTTTAATTATCTATAATAAGTTAGATAAAACTGAAGCTGATAAGGATGGCATTTGGATTTCGGCTGCCAATAAAGAGATCCAACCTTTGATTGATGCCTTGGAAAACTTGTATCATGAAGATTTATTAAAGGAAGATCCACTACTTTCAAATGAGCGTCAAATTGGTTTATTGAATCAAGCCAAAGAAGATATGTTAAGGGCGAAAGAAGCCATGGACAGGATGGTAGAACCTGATTTAATTGAGATTGACATTCAGGCTGCTCATGATCATTTGAAAGAAATCTTAGGTGAAGTTCATAGAGAAGACTTGTTGGATACATTATTTTCTAAATTCTGTTTAGGTAAATAGTAAAATGCGATGATTAACCAATCATCGCATATTTTTTATCTACTTTATTTAATACAACACAACCATCTTCAGTAACTAAAACCAAATCTTCGACACGAACACCCATCTTTTCTGGCAAATAGATACCTGGTTCAATTGAGAAAATCATACCTGGTTTTACAGTTTCTGTATTGGTTGAACTTACATCCCCAAATTCATGATCCGTTTGACCAATGAAATGTCCTAGGCGATGTGTAAAGTATTCGCCATAACCAAAGCTAGAAATATAATCACGTGCAGCTGCATCAATATCGCATAAACGAACGCCTGGACGAATGATTTCTTCCGCTTTTTCATTGGCTACACGTACAATATCATGAATCTTTTTATATTCGTCACTTGCTTCTTTACAGAAATATGTACGTGTCATATCGGAACAATAACGATCTTTTCTTCCCCCAATATCAATGACAATACTCTCGCCTGCTTTTAACACAGAATCATCTGGCATATGGTGAGGATCTGCGCCATTAGCTCCAAAAGAACAAATAGGTGAGAATGATACGTCTTGACATCCTAGCAATTTATATTGTTCAAGAATAAAAGCTTCTACTTGTTTTTCAGTCATACCTTCTGAAATGAAATCTCTTGTACGTTCCATCACAACATCATTAATCTGTGAGTTTTCAATCATACATTCAATTTCTTTTTCATCCTTAATAGCACGAGTATCATCTACATATTTGGATCCAAGAACCACTTTTAATCCTTCGCACTTTTCCATTAAAGGAATCAAGAAACGTGCTGTCCAATCTTTATCAACACCTAGCGTTTCACTGGAATCAATAACACTAGCTAAAAGTGAAGTGGAATCGTCTGTATCACTAAACCAAATTTCTTCACAATCCTTTTGTTCAACCGTAAATAATGTATTTAAAAATAATACTTTTCTTCCTTCATCATTCAAGTATAGCGCAAACAATCTTTCTCCTGGACCTACATCAACGCCTGTTAAATAATAGATGCTGCATGGTTCACTAACTAAGATTTGTTTAAGCCCATCCGCCTTCATTCTCGCAATCACTTGATCGACTCTTTTTTGAAACATAATTATCCTCCTAGAAATTCAAAGTAAATTCTGTACCTTGTTTTTCATCACTTGTCACACTTAATTTGATTTTATGACTTTGCGCAATTTGACTTGCGATGGATAAGCCTAAACCGGCTCCCCCTTGATATTTTCTTGATTTATCGACACGATAGAAGCGCTCAAATACATGTTTTAAATCTTCTGGCGGAATATAGCTATCTGTATTACGAATTGTTATGACGGCTTTATTTTGTACCTTACATAATTTAAAATAAATCTTTCCACCTGAAGGTGTATATTTGATCGCATTGTCCAAGAAAATTAATATCAATTGTTTTAACTGTGACTCATTACCATGTACCTCTATATTTTCTTCCACTTCATCGATTAAATCAATACCTTTTTCAAACGCAATGGATTCAAACGGTAAAACACAATGAAAACATATATCACTAAGCGAACAATTCTGCATAGAAATTTCAATTCGATTCGCATCATTCTTGGCAAGAAACAACATATCCTCTACAAGTTTTCGCATGCGGTTCGCTTCGCTTTGAATCGATTCTATCCATTGTTTTTGTGAAGAAATAGTTTCTGTCGAATGATTAATTAATACATCACTATCCGCTAAAATAACCGTTAATGGCGTTTTTAATTCATGACTGGCATCGGCCACAAATTGTTTCTGTTTATCCCATGCCTGTTCGACTGGTTTTAGTGCCCATTTACTTAAAATACAACTTAGTATAAAGAATACCAGTAATACACTCGATCCAATTTGAATAGATATAATCAACATTCTTTGAAAAGAAGACTGCATATGAGATACATCCACAAAGGCTACGGCATAGCCTGAAGGAATGATTGTGTTTTCATCCACTTGATAGTTGGTAATTTTTTCTTTTTTATACGCAAACCCTAGTTTTTTCAAAATTCCAATATCGTCTTTATTTTTTACACTCTCAATTAAGCTTTGCGCATCTTCTGCATAAATATTCCATACTGAACGGCTTGTAATCATATATTCATAATTTGAATCCGTATAAATCACGAAGGAATTCCCATTAAAATTTCGACTGTTTCCAAATGAAATCGAAAAATCTTTATCCTTTAATCGTAAAGCCATTTCTAAACTTTGCTCAACATCCTTTTTATCATGAATATAGTTTGAGCAACAAACTACACCAAATACAGATAATAAGATAACACTGACAAAGGACATTAAAATCAAAATGAATTTTGTCTGTAGTTTTTTAAGCATCACAAACCTCTAGTCGATATCCAACTTTTCGAATCACCTTGATTGAAACTTTGCTTTTTAAAAATTTTAGTTTCTTTCTTAAAAATGAGATATAAACCTCTACATTATTGTCCATCGCATCACTTTCACTACCCCATACCGAAACAATTAAATCATCTTTAGAAGTAATCATTTCAGAATGTGACATTAAATGTTTCATGATTTCAAATTCTTTATATCCTAAATGAATATGTTGACTTGCACAATACAACTCACAAGTATCAAGTTGTAACGATAAATCGTCATACTTCAATTCATGTACAATGACTTCTCCTTTACGTCTTGTCAGTGCATTAATGCGAGCAACAAGTTCTGCAGCCGAAAATGGTTTAGTCATATAATCATCGGCCCCTACATTTAGGCCTTTCACTTTATCTGGAATTTCATCTAATGCCGACAACAACAAAGTTGGAGTTTCAATCTTATTGGCACGCATTTTCTGTACAACCTCAAAACCATTCATAACAGGGAGCATAATATCTAAAATAGCTACATCATAATATCCACTTAGGGCTAAATCTAAACCTTCTTGTCCATCATAAGCCATAGTTACTTGCCATTTTTGTTCTTCTAAAATTTGTGCAATCGCATACGCAATGTTTTTTTCATCATCCACAACTAATATATTCATAGTGCACGCCCTTTCTTCTTTTTTATATATTAACACACAGTTCTATATTTTCTTTACTCATTTTTATAGATACACAAGATTGTAATGCCAATAACTTTCGATTTAAATAGGATACATAAAGTGAAACTGTATTCTGATTCACATTTACTCGATTGTTCCAAACTTTTTCAATCACAAGCCAAATAGGTACTCGATTCGATTCACTTCGAATCAATAAAGAAAGAATACTACATTCCAACTTAGTCAATTGATATTTTGTATTCTTACACGCAAGTGTTTCTTCTTTCTTATTCAATAGAATATCTTGATATTGTAAATAAGAATCGTCTATCACATTTTCTTTTAACATCACTTTGACTCTTGCAATCAATTCCTTTGTCGAAAAAGGTTTGGACAAATAATCGTTGGCACCTAAATCAAAACCTGTAACTTTATCATCCACTTCATTTAATGCACTTAAAAGTAATACCGGAATATCATTTTTTTGTTTTCGAATCAAAGACAATACTTCATATCCATTTTTTTCAGGCATCATAATATCCAAAATCAATCCATCATAAATTTCTTGAGAAATCAAACGAATGGCACTATTCCCATCAAAACACACATCGCAATTATAGCCCGCATCTTCTAAAACGGCTTGTAGTGCTTTAGCCAAATTCACTTCATCATCCGCAATCAATAATCGCATATTATCCCTCAATTCTATCTTTGATTGTCTGAAATGATAAGTCTAAAGAAGCAATTTCATCGGCACATCGTTTTAATTCACTACGAATCAAATCTTCATCTTCAATATGTTTCTTATAATGAATTTGATGTTCTAGATTTGCCCAAAAATCTAATGCGATCGTTCGTACTTGGATTTCAACTAAACATCCATCCACTTCACAAATTACATGTAGACTGCGATACCCACTGGGTTTGGGATGGCTTAAATAGTCTCTTACTTCCACCACTTTAAAACATGAATGAATCCAATCCTTTACTTCATAGATTTCATCCACAAATGAACAAATGATGCGAACGCCAATAATATCATGAAGTAATGAATAATCATCGCCCACTTTTTTCATAACACTTTCTGGTGACTTAATTCTAGAAGTTGTATATTGTATACAAGCTAATGCACTCGAATGAATTGTATTTAAAACCTTATCCAAAACATTTTTAAACGTATCATAGTCAGATCCATAAAATTCTTTATATGTCATACCATAAACATACTAAACAACGCTTAAAATTTGCTTAAAAAAAGTTAGAGATTGCTCTCTAACTAAAATAATATCCTTTATAGTCATAATAATAAATTCGATAAATAAAACGATCATTTTTCTTGATACTGAACTGTTGTTCAAGATTTCCATCCGTATCGTAAATGGATAATAGTCCTGCAATTCCTGAATCTACGACAATATGATCACCTAGATTTTGTGCACTCGATACATAGGCACTAAATGGAACTTCAAATGAATTGGCCAATGTATATGTCCCTTCATTTTCATCCACTAAATATTGATAGTAATAGGATGTCGTGCCTTCTGTAATACTTGTTTGAATCCCATCATTTACCGTCCAATCATAATCTTTTCTTGTCTTAGAATATCCAAAATTATTATCAAACATGTATAGATAGTATTGACCATATTCTAATGCATCATCTTCCATATATGTTACGGTATGTTGTCCTCCACTCGTCAAGAAGTCCCCTACTTTTGTATATAAATACTTTGTATAGTCTGTATCTTTCCAGAAATCTTCATTGCCTATGATATAGTCAATACTTGGATTTGTGCTTACATCATTGATTTTAATGATTGAACTTGTTTCTCGAGAAGAAAGAATGACACTATCATCATTTAGATATTGAAGTGTATTGATATGCATCCAATCCCATTTCGAACCTTCTTTATGATCCGTACTCTCTTTGTAGCTTTTAAATAAATCTTCTAAATCCAATAATTCACTTACTTCTTCAGTCTCTACATCTAATTTAATAATACAGTCTTCTACACTATTCTTTTCCTCATTTGTAGCTAATAAAATCAAATTTCCATCCTGATCAAATTGATAATCATGATGAACAATATAGTTACCCAAATTATAAATGTGTTCAATCCTGCCTAAATGATTGATGGCAGCCATTCGATGTGTAGATACACTCATATATAAGATTTGATTTTGCATCAACATACGATGAGAACGATATCCAATAATTGGAATTTCCCCACGCAAAACGCCATTTGTATCATACATATAGACAAAGTCTTGATCATCGGCATCATTTCCTAATAGTGTATATAAACCATTGCCTAAATCTTGTTTAGAACCAGACACTTGTTTAAGTTGTATATCTTCATCACCTAAAAGAGATCCCATTGTATAATTTGTACTTACACTTTGACTTGTGCCATCCTTATAGGTAGCTGTAATTGTGATGGTATTTGTACAATTTGGAATCAAACCAATCAATTGAAACTCATGTTCCTTTTGATATTCTTTAGCCTGATAAGCCGTAGCTGTAAAATCCGCATAATCGCTGCAACTCACTGTATATGTAATTTTAGCCACTTTGGATGTATTAAAATAAACATACATCGATTGTGTATTGGTTGAAAATGGATTATATTTCATAAATATATTTTGAAGTGTATAGTTACCATTTCCTTTTTCATTTTCTAAATCCGATAACGCTTGTTCTTGAAACTCCATCGTATAAATTTTATTGACTGTGACTCTTGATTGACTATCTTTATAAATTCCATATCCAATGGTAAGTCCAATAATCAGCACAAAAATCAATATATTTCCAAGTTTTTTCTTCATAAATAATCCACCTCGAAAATATTGTATTATGTTTTTCTTAAGAATTCCTTAAGTTTTCTTAAGATTTTAATGGAAATTTCAATTTGTCAAAAAAAAAGAAATAGGCATGATTATTTTAAGGGCATGAAAAGTATAATCACCTATTTCGTTAATGAGTATATATATTAAAACTTAAATAAACCTTAAATATATTCAATGCTATAATTTATGTGGTGGTGAAATTATGAAACTATTATTTAAGCAACGATTCTTTTCCTGGTTTGACAGTTATGATATATACAACGAAGATGGTCAGGTCATATATCAAGTCGAAGGAAAACTTTCTTGGGGACATAAACTAGTCATTTATGATCAAAATGGAAATGAAGTGGGTACTGTATTAGAAAAGGTGATGACTTTACTTCCTAAATTTGAAATCTATAAGAATAATGAATATATTGGATGTCTATCGAAAGAATTATCTTTCTTTACTCCACATTATAATATTGACTACAACGGATGGCATATTGATGGAACTCTTACTGAATGGAATTATACAATTGTGGATGAAAGCTATGATACTGTAGCGATTATTCGTAAAGAAATATTTAATTTTACAGATACTTATGTCATTGATGTTAAAGATCCAGAAAATGCATTGGATGCACTTATGTTTGTCTTGGCTATTGATGCAGAAAAATGTTCTAGAAACAAGCGACAAAATTATTAGCACTCTGCTATTGACTGTGCCAAATAATTGTACTATGATATTAGCAGTTAAAAGATATAAGTGCTAAGGAGGATTCAATATGCGCTATTACCCTAATTATTTTGATGACTTTTTCAACGATACTAAAAAACAAGATACAAGTACTGTATTAAGAACAGACATTTATGAAAAGGATGGATATTATCAAATCTGCATGGAGGTTTGTAGTATTCAAAAAGAAAATATTCAAATTGAATTAAAAGATGGCTACTTAAAGATCACAGCTACTCGTAATATCAACAAAGAAGATACGCGTGTACTTCGTCAAGAAAGATTTACTGGAACTTATTCTCGTTCTTTCTATATTGGTGAAGGCTATAAACAAGAGGATATCAAAGCTCGTTTTGACAATGGTGAATTATTTATCTTATTACCTACAAAACCAGTGAAGCGTGAAGAAGAAACAAGATATATCAATATTCAATAGTGAGAGACTTGCGTCTCTCATTTTTTGGATTATACTATTTTTAATCAAGTGGAGGTATAGATAATGAGTGTATTAGATCAAAATATCGCAATCTTCAAATATTTTGAAGAAATCTCAAAAATTCCTCATGGATCTTTTCATGAAGAAAAAATTGCAGACTATGTAGAAAACTTTGCGAAGGAACATGATTTTAAATATGTTCGTGATGACATGAACAATGTGATTATTTATAAAGATGCTACACCAGGCTATGAAAATCACGATACCGTCATGTTGCAAGCGCATATGGATATGGTATGTGAAAAAAACAAGGATGTTGATTTTAACTTTGAAACCGATGCTTTAAATTTATATGTTGAAGATGGCTGGTTAAAAGCGAAAGGAACAACATTAGGTGCCGATGATGGATTTGGAGTTAGCTACATGTTGGCCATTCTTAGTGACGACACTCTAAAACATCCAAACCTAGAATGCGTTTTTACTGTGCAAGAAGAAGTGGGCCTATTAGGATCTATTAATTTAAAGAAAGAATACTTCAATGCTAAAAAAATGATTGGTTTAGATGGTGGTGGTGAAATTAGTACTTGTACCACAACAAGTGGTGGTCGCTATGCCTATGTCGATAAAACATGCACGTTTGAAGAAGTAAATAAACCAACTTATAAACTTATTGTCAAAGGATTAGATGGAGGTCATTCAGGTGCTTGCATTGATCAAGAAAAGGGTAACTCCATTAAAATCTTATTTAGAGTTCTACAAACATTAAAAGATCTTCAAATCGTATCTGTACATGGTGGTCTAAAAGAAAATGCGATTCCTAGAGAAGCAGAAGCAACTTTCGTTTCAGACATTAAACCAAATATTGATTCTATCGTAAAAGATTTAAAAACAGAATTTGAATTTAGTGATAGTAAGCTTGATATTCAATTGGAAGAAACAGAAAAAGCTACTAAAGCCTTTACTTCAAAAGATACAAATGAATTAATTACACTATACTACTTACTACCAAATGGTTTGCAGCATAAATCAATGGCCATTGAAGGATTGACTCTAGCTTCCCTTAACTTAGGTAAATTAAGAACAGAAGACAATGTTGTGAAATGTGCTTTCTGCATTCGTTCCCCATTAGAATCTATGAAGGATGAATTAGGAAATAAGATCAACATGATTGCACAATTATGTCATGCATTTGAACATGAAGATACAAACTTCTGCGGATGGAACTATGAAGCTAACAGTCCATTAAGAGATATATTAAAAGAAATCTTAAAAAGACAAGGTGTAGAAATGGAAACAGAAGCATCCCACGGCGGTATGGAAACGGGTATTCTAAAAGGATTGATTCCAGATTTAGATATCATCACATACGGTCCTATTGCCGAAGGTTGTCATACGCCAGAAGAAAAACTGAACCTAGAATCTTTTCAAAAAGCCTATAAAAACTTATGCGATTTGATTGCAGAATTATAAGAGAAGTCTATACTTCTCTTTTATTTTGTGCTATAATACTTAAGCACATGGCGCGTTCGGCAAGCGGTTAAGCCACAGCCCTCTCAAGGCTGTATCACGGGTTCGAATCCCGTACGCGCTACCATATAGCTAAATACCCTTTATTTAAAGGGGTTTTTTATTTTTATACAATCCAATGTCTTAATTATGTCTTAATTTTTTTAAATTCTGCATTTTTCAATCGGATTTTTACCTTTTCAAAAAGTGAAGGCAATGAAGGCAAAAAGTGAGTTGTAACTTTTTTCTCTATATATATTTATATATATTTTTTTATAAATTTTATTAGAAAAATAATATAACTAAATATTTGCTTTCATTCCCTTCACTTTTGATTATCATTTGTTACTTTGTACGTTATGCTTTTAAAAACTTAATTTTTGTTCAAAAAAAGTTATATAATGCTTGTATGTATGCTAGCATTATGTTATAATATATATGTAGAAAGGAGAACACATGAGAGATAAATTAAAAGAACTTCTTCGAAATCTAGACCTAATCGAAGAAGTCGCAATCAAAATGATTTCCATTACTGGCTGGATTCTTATTTTGATTAAAGTGATTAGGGGTGGCTAGTTAGCTACTCCTTCTCGCTAACATTATAATTTATATTTCATGAATAAGCAAACGTATGAAAAAGACAATATTACAAATTTTATTTATTCTAGGGTTAATTTTCTTCTTTATTGAAATGTTGGTTACATTACTATAGGAGGTGTTTAAAATGAGACCACAAGACAAGTACAACAAAGAAAAAATGACAATCATATCTGCTAGATTTCAGAATGATTTCGCAAACGAATTCAAACAAGCTTGTAAAAGCTTATGTATCAGTCAAGCAGATGTAATTAGAGACGCAATGAATCAAACAATTGAAAAAGCGAAAGCTATGAAGGAAAGCAATATGTATAGCACAACTAAATTAAGTACAGACGAAAGTTATTTTAATCAATTTATTCAAAATCTAAAAGATTATGATGATTTTGGAAAATTCAAAGGTTACTTTGGAAGATATGAAGATTTTGAAAAAAAATTTGATGATCTAAACACTTCGCGTGAAGTTTACATTGATGCTTTTGATGAAGATGATTTTGAAACTCAATATAATGAAAAAGAAATTCATGAAAAACTCGGTGACAATCCAATTGTAAATGGATATGCAGAAGTTGAAGTTGGAACTGGTAAGTATGTTAAGCTTTATGGAAAATATTACTTTGAAGATTACGATGAAGATAGTGAATGCTATCAAATGTGTAGCTTTGGAAACTACTATGCAGTCGATTTAGATTAAGGCCTATTGAATAGGTCTTTTTCTTTTATCAGAATCTATCACCGATGGTTAGGGCCTTATGCGAAGCATGTATGCTACGAGCATACTTTTGAACAAAAAAAAGACCACCTTTCAAGTACTTCTAGAATGTACTCTATTCAGTGGTAAGAAAATAATGTTTCTTTGTAGTCGACTTGCATAAAAATAATATTAATCAGTCACGCTTGGTATGACTATAGATCAATACTAATAAACCTATATGCCTAACTTAGATTTGTACATCAAGCTAACATGGTTCACTTGGAATTTCTCATGCTCGGCCTAAGACGATTATAGCATAAACCGTATAAAGTTCATACGATTTAAGTAACTCCTTATACACTGGTAGACGAGCTATGAAAATAATAGCATAAAAAAAGGGCCTACGAACTAAATCATAGGCTAAAATATACGAAAAATAGTTGAAGGATTTGTGCCATAATTTCAAATTTTGACACTTTTTTGATATTTAATTGTAATTTTTGCACATTTTGTACAATTTTGACATTTTTATGTGCAGATTCGCTTGTTTATGCGATTTCAGTTAATGGTGTTGGGTCACCCCAAATACCGCCAATTTTAACAATATTCTTTTGAACATTAACCGCATCAACTCTGATTCTAGTTACATAGACAACTGCATTTGTAGTATGCAACACATTGTCATTATATCCATCTGAATTTGGCACTTTATCAACTAAGCGAATTGGAAACCAACCACCTAATTGAGATAAATAGCAACATAAATCATCGCCAATTTTCTTCAAACCTTGATTGCCGATTTTCATGTGCACGGATGTTACATAGCTTCCTGGATGTAAAATTTGATCAATCGCTTCTGCACTAGACTGTGTTGTTCCGCCAGGAACATGAGGGTCTGAATCAATACCTGTATCATTTGTCCATCCAATCGCTACTCCATTTCTATCAACACGATACGGATATTTAGCACCTTTAATTACTCTACCGATTGAACCGTTCCAATCGCCTTTTAAGATTTTAGAAGTTCCGTAGCAGTTAACGCTTAATGTATTTGTGCAGATAGGTGTACCGACTGAATATTTTTCGCCACTTGGAGCGCTTGGAGCACTTGGTTGTGTTGGAGCTACTGTTTGACCGTCTAATCTAGCATTTACTTCTTGTGCTAATTGAGGCATTCTATCGTGTAGGAAAGGACCTGGGCAACTTGTACTTGCAAACATTCTATGCTCTGTCAAACTTCCATTTGCGTTTCCTGTGTAATTTAATCTAAATCCGTATCTCTTACAAATATCAACACATAAATTTACCAATGCATTCCATGCTTTAGTTGAGATAGTCCAATTAGGCGCACACGTTTCATTTGCAACTTCAATTGTAATTGATTGGCAATCGTTGTAGTAGTTTGATGATGTCCACGCTCTGTTTTCTTCGTCTACATTCGAAACAATCGTACCGTCTGAACCAATGCAATAGTTTGCACTAGCCATTCTTCCGCTTACTTGGAATGATTGAGCGCATCTTTCGGCACTCCACTGACACGCCATGTGGTGTGGTGTAATTTTACATACTTTATAGCCACCACGTCCTCGCATATAGTTGTCTGCGCTAGCAGGAATATATTTATTTGTTAAGCTTGAATATGACATTCTTCTTCACCTTCTTCTTTTCCATTTGATAACTCAGATTGAGCTTCTTCTGATAAATCTTCAAATTTTACTTCTTTTTCTTCCATGAATTATACCTCCTAATTTTTTTCGACCAAGAAATCTTGGATTTCATTTCTAGTTTCAACTAACTTTTCCTTATCGGAATCTGACAATAAGCCATTCAAGATTGCAATGTTTGCCTTAAGTAGCAAATTACTTCTTTCTTTATCTTCATCAAGACGATTATCATGTTCAGATAAAATGCGAGTATGTTCATTTAGCTTATTACTTAAGCCTTCTTGCGAAATGACTAACTTTTCGATATTTTTAATTCTATCGTTGTCTTGTTTTAATAATTCGTCATGTCTTAGAACCATCGCTTTTAAATCTTTATTTGGTTTTTGCCAATCTTGAAAAACCTTATAAGCACCACCGATTGTGATGACACCACCACATATTACTAATAGTAGTTGGATTGATCTAATTACTTCTTCCACAACCCAACACCCTATTCATCTTCATTTTTGCCTTCAATGAAACGTGTAAATGCCTGATGCAGTCCGGTAGATGCCAATCCCATCACTGCCCCATATACGGCACTTTCAATCGAAAGGCCTGATACCGCTAGATTTAATGTCATTCCAATTAAAGCAAGCACTGTTGGAATATATTTATTAGGAAAACTTGTAAATGATGTTTTTAAAATATATCCAACAACTAAGCATGCTACCAAAACAACTAAAACAAAATAATTTGTAACTTGTGTAAAATCTAAATTCATATTGATCCTCCTATTAGACTTATTAAAAACGAGCCTATTTCTAGACTCCGAAATATCTATAATTTAGTTACGTTTAACATCACATAACCATCTTTGAAACCATCGTTAGTTGTGATGCTACGAATTTGTGTCATTCTAAACAAACCTGTATCAGTTTCTTTTCCTTCATCTAAAGACACTTGTTTGAATAACACGTAATCTTGTTCATTGATTTGTTTATCTGTCAAATCAAGAATAATAAAGTCATGTTCCGTAAAGAAATTCCATAACTTTGTATTTAAATTGATTTCATGAACTTTAGTCATATAAAATCCTCCTATTAATATAAAAAAAGCGAGGTAAACAAAAATGCTATATTCAGAAAAATTAACATCCTGGTTAAAGGAAAAGAAAATCTATCTAAAATACAGCACTTACACAAATTATTGTAATGTGATCCACAATCACATACTGCCATCACTTGGCAGTTATCAAATCGAGGAACTGAACAATGATATTCTCCAGGAAATGATTCTTCAAAAGCTTGAAAACGGTCGCAAAGATGGAAAAGGTGGCATATCGTTTAAATATGCCAAAGACATTATTCAAATTCTTAAATTTACACTTCCGCTCAAAGTCGATGTTCAGTTGCCTTACCATCCTCCTAAGGCGGTCGAGATTTTTGAAAAAGAGCATCAAATAACATTAATTAATCACCTCCAATCTGAGATCAACTGTAAAAACTTTGGAATACTTTTATGCATCCACACCGGAATACGCATAGGTGAACTATGCGCTTTGAAATGGTCTGATATAAATGTACAGACCAAACTTTTAAAAATTGACAAAACCATGATACGAACATACACAAAAGAAGACGGTAGTCATCTTTCAATAACACCACCTAAATCACGTTCTAGCACTCGTATGATTCCCTTGAACACATGGATAATGCATTATGCTATATTGCTTCAAGGTGATGCAGACAACTATGTGTTAACGAATCGAGATAAACCGATAGAACCTAATAAATATAGGCTTTACTACAATCGAATATTGAAAGAACTTGAGCTCCCACATCGTAAATTCCATGCGTTACGACATACATTTGCGACAAGATGTATCGAATGCGGATGTGACTATAAATCACTGAGTGAATTGTTAGGCCACTCCAATGTATCAATTACAATGAATATCTACGTACATCCACAAATGGAATTAAAACGTAAATGCGTAGAATTGCTTTGTGACTACTACAAGTAAATGTATGTCTTTTACGTCTAATTCTACTGGTGGAGAATACTACCATACATTATCATTTTCTGAAATGCCTGCTCATGGACATGAGATCGGTATATGGGGTACATCAGGAATTTTAAAAACTGATGCATGGGAGTTTATGACAATTCAAGGCTCGCATTACTCTGATAATAAAAGCCATAATGTAAATAGTATTCATACTAATGCATCGGGTAGTGGAACTCCACACGCAAATATTCAACCATATTTAGTTGTATTCTTTTGGCGGAGAACCAACTAATTAAGCGGTTCTCTTCCAAAAATATGTTGTAACGTATGGTTGGATATTGTTATGGTGCTGATTGCCACCTGCTGGCATGCCATTTTGAAGCCATCCTCCATTGCTGTATACTGTGCCAATGTCCATTGCAACAAACCAGTTTTCGATACCAGTATCTTCTGAACCATCCCATTTTGAATGAATATCATGATAATGACTTGGCATTTCTGCTTGCGTTAACCTGTGGGTGTATTCTCCACCTGTTGCTCCGGTTGTAAATGACATACCTATATAACTGATTAAAAGTATGTCATATACTGCCAAACAAACAGGCGGATTTTATAAGAAAAGTTTATCAAGAGAAAACATTCCAAATTATATAATTGGTAGGATACCTGCTATAGTTCCAACGAATCACGCTGATTGGGATAACTTCGGCGTTTACGGAGATGTCCTAGGAAAAATCCCAAAAGGAGAATTTGGAATAAGACCATATTCAGAAAATAGAGTTGTAGGAGATGATTCTACAACACAGTATGGATGGCGTATAACATCAAATGGTGGAAATAAGTCTTTCGATATTACACAACCTTATATTGTTGTATATCTTTGGAAGAGGATTAACTAACACGCCTCCAAAAATAAGTGACAACATAAGGCTGTAAGTTATTGTGTGATTTGTCTCCGCCTTTCCATTCAGTTATAGACCACCAATAGCCTTTGTTTTTAGTTGCTCTCTTAGTGCCTAAAAGCATAGGTTCACCCCAATCATATGTTTTAAAAGAACTATTGTCATCGGCTTGGTCTGGTACTCTGTGATTATGGCTAGGCATCTCATCTATTGATAGCTTGTGCTTATACTCTCCGCCTGTAGATTTGGTTGTAAATGACATACTTGTACTACCATCATTGCCAGTGCCTTCACCCACTAATGTTCGACCTTGTCCAAACTGTTCCCATGTACCGCCCAGGAATGTTCCAGGGTTCTTTTTATCATAGGTGATATAGACTGCACCAACTGGGAATATCTTATTTAAGAACATAGGAGCTACAATATCACCTAATACGGTTAGTGTATCTTTTTGATTAGCATCTTGACCGAAGAACGTTAATGATCTTCCATCTTTACCAAAGTTAATTAACGAGTAAGTAGGTGCTACTGTAAAGATTTGCCATGAGTAGTCATTCATGAATTTATCCTTAACACCAAATGCAATTTCATAGGTTGAAGTCGTTGAGGTAAATAAATTACCTGCTTTGTAATCTTGCTCAAGAGTATAGTTGTTATCCCATGAATTTATTTTCGTCCATGAACTAGCACCGCTAGCTCGATATTGGATATAGAATGATGTTACATTCTTATTGCTTAAACTAGTAAAACCAACTTTGAAGTGTAATAACGCATATGTTCCACTTGCTTCATCTACTACATAACTTGAGTTAGCACGTTTTGCAGTCACATTCGTTAATCTAGGCGAACTATATGCAGATACAGTTACCTTTCCACTGACTTGTGAACTACGACCACGTGAATCATAGATTGTTGTCGTATAGTTAATACTTCCACTGCCTTTTACAGTTCCAGTAGTAAATGAACTACCATTATATGTCTGCCCTTCAAATTTTGTTGATACAGATGTAACAGTTGAACCTTGCGCACCACTGTAAGTTATTGCGAACTTAAGTCTAGACTGTGACTGAATTATCTGCCCAATTCCTGCACATACAGAATTTGCATCCGTTATTTTGATACTATCAACCGAAGGAACTACACCGCTTCTGACTTTGATAGTTGCATTTACCGACTTAGAACCAACGGAATTTGAACCACTGAATGTTTCTAAGGTAAATGTTGCGATACCACTAGTCGAGTTAGACAAATCCTTTTCCCATGCCGTAGGAATGGTATAAGAAAAGCTAGGGGTTGTTGTACCACTAGCTATCGTTACTAATTCACTTGTTTTACCGTTCCATGTTGCGTAGATTTTATGCGTAAAGTTCTTTGAAGCACTCGAACCGTTAATGTTAATAGTGTTACCACATTCAATACTAGGACTATCAATAGATATACTTGATGCTCTTGGAATGGTTGTTAATGTCAACGAACCACTACAAGAACCAGTTCGAGGTGCGTAATAACTTGTATTGTCACAACTAAATGATGCACTTACGCTAATTGATTTAGAACCATCTGCATTGTGCGATACTGTTGTATATCCATCTGCGATTCCAACAGTTTGACCACTACCACACGAAACTGTATGGCTAGCATCGTGTACTGTTGAACCATTCACTACCACTTTATAGTGTTCGCTCAATCCTTGGTGATTATGGTACTGTGTATTTGAACGAATACCAACCCACCAATACACCCGTGATGTGTTGTTTTCAATAGAATAAGAATCTTCCCAACATTTTAAAATAAGAGAGTATTTATCCCACTGGCCACTACCAATTTGTATTCCGCCACTAAATTCTGCCATTCAATCACCCTACTTTCTTAAAGTCTAAAGAGCCATTTGCTCTTGGCACAAACCCAAACGCACCTACTTTTAAAGACTGCGTAAATTGTCCATCTGTAATGTACATTGTTTGGTCATTTATATACGTTACCTTTGCACCATTCTTTTGAATCGACCATTCTTGATTTGTAATCTTAGTTTTAAATGCACTGTCTGATTTACCTAAAGTCAATGCATCGTTATCAAACGACATATAACTGTTTACGTTGTCTGTGGTTTGTTTCAAACCATCTAATCTTCCATTTACACTGTCAATTTGACCGCTCATCTCATTCTTAGCATCAGTTACTGATTGATTGATTGACCATGTAAAATCCTTTTTCGTCTGAGTGAACTGAGTTGATACAGTATTTTGATAATGCTCAAATGCCGAATTTGATACATAAGTTTCTGATACCTTTGAAGTGATTTCATTTGCTTTAGTCTCAATTGCAGACTGTCGCTCAGTGCGTTCTGTATTTATTGCTTCATCTACATCTTCTGGAGCAGGAGTCCAATCTGTAGAAATTGTGCCGATTTCTAATTTTGGTTTTCTAATATGGATAGAACCATTCTTGAATAATGCAAATCGAACACCGAAAAATTTAACATCATTGAGGGTGACATTATCTACACATATGTTCATATTTGACAAATCACCCTTTTTGGTTAAAACAACTTTGACCCATTCACCATTCTTTTTATCACCTTTAATTTTGACAAAAGAGTCTGAAAGATATGTATCGTGATAATAAATTCTTGCGTTATTTGCATTATAATACTCTAATATCACTGGTGACGGTATATCCCACTTTGACCAATCATCGACTTTTAAATCAAACGATAGCGTAAAATTTTGGTTTAATAACAAATTCATGTTTACTTTTTTTGAATACATACTATATAAATTCAATGATGTCGAATTAGAAGTACTACAGGATATCGTAGAATGAGAATCATCTTTAGTGATTTTCCATCCACCACTATTATTCCAATCTGTAAAACTAGAGCTATTTCTCAATAAATTCCTACCGCCAACTTGAATCCCTTCAGGAGTACTTCCAACAGAATACGAAGTACTCTGAGTGTTATCGCTATAAGTAATTACTGTCCTTGTCCATAAATATGGTTTATCAGCAGTAGTTTTTGGAGGAGTAGATGACCATGTACCAGTCGGAGTTGAAGTACCATTTGACCATATTTGATAAGTTACTGATGTAGACTTAATACCTTTACCATCATTACCTTTATCACCTTGGGGTCCTTGAATACCTTGAGGACCTCTATCTCCAGTAGCTCCTTTATCTCCTTTTAATCCCTGAGGACCTTTAGCACCTTGAGGACCAGTCTCACCTTTTAATCCCTGAGGGCCTTGAGGACCCTGTGGACCAGTAGCTCCTTTATCTCCTTTAGCTCCATTCACACCCATACGAGCTACAGAATATCCTATTGTAGGAGTTCCACTAGTATAGTTAGTTGTAGTCTTAGTCCATAAATATGAACCAGCAGCAACAGATGGAATTGTAGTAGACCATGCTCCGGTAGGCACAGTCGTTCCAGAAGTAGATGCTTGATACTCTACTTTTGTGCTTGCAACACCACGTCCATCAAACTCACCACTATTTGCTCTATCAGTTAAGCTATTAGCTTTATTTAATGCACTTGATGCATTACTGTTCGCATTATCTGCCACTCCTTTTATCTCGGTAACAGATTTTGCTTGTAATTTAATAGCATTGGAATTTTGTTCGATTTTAGTTGTATTAGAAGTAACTTTGTTTGTTAATTCTGCTAAATCCTTTTGAGCTTGTTCTGCTTTAGCTTTTGCATCATCCGCAACTACTTGAGCTTCCTTAGCATTGTTGATTGCAGTTTGAGCATTACCTTGAGCAGTAGTCGCATCTGATTGAGCTTTCTGTACTGCAGTTTCTGCATTTGTTAAACGAGTTTTAGCGCTTGCAATTTCTGATTCACTTGCATCAACTCTACCAGTTACTGTTTCTAGATTAGCTTTTGCATCCGCTAATTCCTTGTTAGCATTGTCTAAATTTGATTGAGCACTGTCTGCCTTTTGTTTAGCTTCATCTGCTAAAGTTTGAGCACTCTGAGCATTTGTAACTGCTTGATTTGCAGTCGCTTGAGCTTGAGTTGCTTTCTTTGTTGCATCAGCGATATCTAACTGAGCTTGCGTTGTATCTGATTGTAACTTTTCAATAGATGTAGCTTGAGTTGTAATTGAATCGGCATTTTGTTTAATCTTGGTATTTAAGCTACCTTCAATGCTTGTTAAATCACTCTTAGAAGCATAAGTTTGAGAAACTGTTGTCGATAACTCACCGACTTTCTTTTCAATCTCAGTTGAAACATCTGCATGAATTGTTTTTGATTCAGTAGTTAAGTCAACCTTTGTAGCGTATGTTTCTTTAACAGTGGCAATTTCACTTGCGTTTGCGTTGGCTTTATCCACTGCATCTTGAATCTGCTGCTTTGAATCGGTGATATCACCTTTAATTGCATCAATCTGTTGTTGAGCTTTACCAGTACTAGTATTTGCATCTTGTGCTAGTTTCTTAGCCTCGCTTGATTGAGTGTTAGCGGTATTAGCTAATTCATTCGCTTTACTTGCTGCCGTTTGAGCTTGCGTTGCTTTATCAACTGCTTCTTTAGATTGATTGTTAGCTTGAGATACTTGAGTATGAATCTCACCGATCTTTGAGTCAATCTCATTCCATGTGTTGTCAAATATAGCTTTCGTGTACTTGATTTCACTTGGATTTGCATACGTACATTTCCAACGTTTCCAAAGGAACTTATCACTTTGATAAACCACATTACCAACAAACCACTCACCGCCGACTAATTCGGTTTGTGATGTTGAATAATAGAACTGTTCCTCGGCACTTATGAACGACTGGCCATCTTCACCTTTAATTACAGACCATCGGTATTTTGTTGGGTCCTCAGAACCATATTGTTTTGAATCCGAATACTGACCAATAAATTTACGATTTGAATCCGTTAAACTAAAATCCACACGACCATCTGAACTGTTTGCATAGGCAATATGTACATATGCGCTTGTTCCATTCTGACCATCTTGTAGTCGCATTACAGTGACTTCTGCACTTGCTTTAAGTGTTTCACCACTCATTGCTTTAAATCGATATACGGCCTTTTCTGTGAAGTCTGAAGCATTGACTGTGATTGTTTGACTCGTTGATAACCTCTCATCATCTTTATACCAAATAATCGAATACTTAGATGTAATATCAACACCATCATCCTTTACCAATGCAGTCAAATTAGTTAAATCTGAATCTTCCTTAAATAGAACTCCATTTGAAGATACGATTGAGCCTTCATAAACTTTCTTTAACTCAATCATCTTGTTCATTTCACTGATCAGAGCCGAACTAATCTGTGATTGCTTTTCTTCAAAGTTATCAAAGATTGTCTTGCACTTTTCTAAATCAGTGAAACAAATCTCTTGTTCTGTGATTCGTGCTTCTAAATACAACGTAGGACTATACTCTGCATCTTCGATTGTGAATGTATCGCCGATATCCGCATCAATATATGCATCTACATCATACGTAACTTTAGGAACACAATTCTTTTTCAACTGAGCCAACGCTTGACCGTATAATGTCTCAACGTTTTCAGTTTCATAAGACCACACTAGCACTGCATACATATCGTTTGAATGATTTGTTAATAACGTACTAGGAAATCTATCTCTAGATTGAGGTGCAAGTATATTGTTACCTTGAACTTTATACAAAATATTTCCATTTGAATCTTTTACAACACGGCCACTAATCGAGTTAAGTTGTAATCCATTTGTTCCTGTAGGTCTGATTGCAGTGTATAGCTCAGTAATATCACTTGTTTTAATGATTCCATACACATCATTTGGATATCTCAGTATTGTACTGCGCTTGTCACTTCCCATTCCTTGAATGGAATCTGAATGTGCTCTGTAAATATTCAACACAAAATTCTTCAAAGAATAATCATCATTCAATTGAGTTACGAACTCTAATTCTGCATCAAATACATTTGCAATTGAATACAATCGAGCTAGTACAGTATCGCTACCAGTCCACTCATGAGTGATACGTTTATCTGATACTTCATTCTTGCCAATTACGAACGATTTCTCAAATCCATACGCATTTACATATTCTGCAAATGACATAGCCCTAGGAGCTTTATATGCATCTACATATTCATTCGTTAATTCAAGGCAAAGACCGTAGGCGGTAACAGTTGTTGTGTCACCACCTTTTTCAACATTCATGATTGTTAAATAATAGCCTTTGTTTTTTCTTGTAAAGCTAAGCCTATTTCCTTCAACTAAAAAGACTGCATCATCATGTGCAGTCAATGTAGTGAATTCAAATGTATATGCTGAGCCTTTCAAATATGTATGCAATGTTTCATCAAAGTAATGCATTGCGCTAGGTACTGTATTGTCTAAAAAAGCTAACACCTTATCATAAGGAGTCAATACTGCTATTCTGATTTGTTCCATTATAACCATGCCTCCCTAATTCTAGCCTTTACTATTGGTTTTGATTTTGACCAACTAGAGCACGTAGTCTTTATCTCTGTAGTACCGACTGGAGCTTTAAAATATTTAGTTCCTAATACCTCATCTTGAGGCCTAGCCATTCCATTCACATAAACGTGAGATGATTTTCCGTCAATAGTGATTTTAGTTCCACTTGGATATCTGTTAGGGATATCTCTCCATTTTGATACATTGTTCTTTGTAAAGTTTATTACATCAAACCCCATCATGCCCATCAATTGGTTTCCACCTCTATCACCCCATTGCTTAAAAGCAACCTGAATCTTGGTGCACTTCATGTTTACAATCTCTGGAATGTAGTAGTCGTGATATCCTCCCCAGTAGAAGAAGCGAATGTTTCCTCCCTCTTTTAGAATATCGCAATGACCCCAGTCCCAATACCATGGATTTTGCGTGTGTAAATGTGAAGTAGTGTATGAGAACTCTCTTAATATTTTACCATTCGCCCAAAACTCATAATGTCCTGTATTACCTACTGTATCTGTCTTGTACCAGTTACAACCGCAAATCAATTTATTATCTGCTGTTAAGAAGTTGATACACATTTCACCAGTTTGACCCATCAAACTCGCATAGAATATCAAATGAAAATAACAATAAAAATTCTTAGATCCACTTGAATCTCCATTTGAATCTGCAGGTATTACCAATGTCCTTAATCCACCACTAGCATTTCCTTTTTTTGCTCCAACCGTTCCAAAACCTAGAAAGTTTTGACCAAACCAACTTTTTTTAGCACAAGTTCCATTAGCACCAAATTGTGGATGCATTACATCTGTACCGCTTGTATCATCCGCACAATCATAGAAATTGTTGATATTAACTAAATGTTCACTCTGTTGATATGATTCAGAATCTAATTCTTCAATCTTTCCATATTGCATGACACCTTCAGTTGATACGATACCAATATATCCGGTTTCAGATGTTGTCTGAACATCATAATCAATACTTACAGGTACAGTTCCTTCATTGACAATGTTCAATACTCCATCAGTAGCAGTAAATTCTTTTTCTGTGGATGAATATTTCCTAGGGTCTGAGCAATAGATTTCGATTTCACCGATCACATAATTTGTGCCACCATCCACTTCATCATTTGAAGTTTTAGTACCGATAAAATATTTGTCAGTTTCATCATTAAAATAAATCTTAACTTGTTCGCCACTTAGCAGAAAATTCATTTTGTTATATGCATCTCTAAATTCTCTGTTAGTAGATGCATTTATCTGATATTTCACTGTGATCGTGCGTGGCTTCAAGTATTTTTCTTTCCAAATCGTACCATCAAGCCCTTCAATGTCCTTAACTTTAAATTCAGAGCCAATCAATTCTCTACCACTTACAGTCAATGTTCTATATCCTGGTATTTCATTTTCTAAAAACTTTCCATTAAAATTCATGGCTTCACTAGGTAAATTACTACCTAGTGCGCCACTTATGTCTATCGTATCTCTAAATCCATATAGCATGATTTACACAACACCTGCCAATCTATCTTTGAATTTAGCACTCTTATTTAATTCTTCTTCTGTGTATCTATTGGATGCCTTAGCTAAAGTTCGGCCATCCAAAGTCAATGTTGAATTAAATGTAAAACTTTGATTTGAATTAAAATCATAAGTTGTTGAATTAACATTACTTACTCCGTCCATTCTAAATCCATAGCCATCAAATGATTGAGCATTAGGAATACTTACGATTGATTCAGTAGCTTTTCGAACCATTCGTGCAGTTTGTTCAATACCAATTGCAAAACCTTCACCGATATAATTACCGATAGCCATGAACACTCTTGAAGGAGAATGAACTTTAGCCGCTGCACGAGTAGCTTTTTCTGCCTCTTGTGCCAATCGTGTAGCAATTGCACTTACTCTTCCTAATGTGCTAGCCATACCATTAGCCAAACCATTACCAATCATTTGACCAACAGTATAAGCACCACTGGAAGCCGATTTTAATGCGCTTGTAATACTTCTAGACATTGAACGAGCAACGCTCACTGATTGAGTTAATCCGCTCTGTAATCCAGTCTTAAATTTAGTACCTAACTGTGTACCTGCTTGCCCACCTTGAATTGCAACCTGTGTTAAAGCAACCCCTAATGCAATTAACGCAGAACTTGCTACAGTTGTTGAACCAACTAATCCACTTGCGCTAGATGCAAATTGAACCATCGCACCACTAGCGCTTGCTAAAGGTCCACTTATAGACTCGATACCACTAAACGAACTAATAACACTCGGCATTACACTAGCTAATCCACTTAGACTATCTGTATATCCAACCAGCAATCCTAATCCGATTGCTAAATTCATGATTTGAGTACCTGCATCACCAATACCACTTGATGCAGTAGCTATCGCACCTACACCTGTTGCGACTGCTCCTAATGATGCGGCCATATCAAGTAAATTCAGACCTGTAATGATTTGTATTCCTTTTGCTAATTCCTTGAATCCTTTACCTGCATTCAATGCCGATTGACCAATCGAATCAATCACACCTGCTAGTGAATCTAAAATGCCACTTACTGCATCACCGAACGATGTGATCACATCAGATGCCGACTCAAATACTTGTGATATTGAATCACCTAACTGTTGAACTAAGTCTTTGACCGATTCAACGATTGGTTGGATATTCTGAACCAATGCAATGAATGCATCACAAATTGATTGAATTGCATCAGATATAGCTTGTACCATATCTGCAATCGCAGGTGCAAATGGAGCAATAGCTTGTACAATCTGTACAATCGCATTGGCTATGATTTGAACTACACTTTCGATAACTGGACCGATTGCATTTACAATATTTGCAATTGCATTACCTACTGATTCGATTACAGTACCAAATGCATCACCAAAGGCCTCAACTAATGGACTTAATTGAGCAAATGCATCACAAATTGTTGGCAATACTGGAGCTAATGCAATTAATGCTTGAGTTACTGCATCAATTGTAGTCGCAATAACTTCACTAAATGCTTTTCCAAGTGATTCTGCAATTGAACTTAAACCATTACCGCTTTCGCCGATTAAAGCAATACCGGCGGCCACCATGAACAATGCTCCACCTAAGGCCAAGATATTTACGGGATTAGCGACTTTAAGCATTTGAGCTAAACTCTTGAAAGTTCCACTAAGTGCTTGTCCAATTCCTTGGAATGCACTTTTAATACCTAATCCGATGTCTTTTACTGATAAACCTACCGACCTAATGACTTGAGCTAACTTTGATTTAGATTTTCTTGCAGTTTTAACAGTGCCTTCCAATCCTTCTTCGGCATTTGCTTTGAAGATACCGAAAGGATTAATTTCTTTGATTGCTTCAAACGCCTTAAATCCACCTACAACTCCTAATACTGAACCAACGATACCACTCAATTGAGCACCATTTAATTTACCAATAAATTTACTTACTGCACTTATAGCTTGTGATACAAATTTGACCACTTGGCCAAATGCTTTACCAAACTTTTCAATCAGTCCTGTATCTTTGAATTGGCTCATTACATTCTTAATTGCACCACCGACATCACTTAGTGCTTGTTTGAATGCTTTAATTGCGCCTGTGTTTTCAAATGCTTTAGCAAATCTTTTGAATGTATCGATAACCTTATCAATTCCGTTTGTTAATATGTTTGCATCGAATCCATCTAAACCATCAATGATTGCACTTAACGCTTTTATTCCTATCTGACTGAGTTTGTCATATGCAGGCATTAATTTATTTGCTAAAGTCTCTTTCAAACCGTCCATTGCTTGTCCAACGGACTTGTATTGAGTGGCCATTTTAGTAAATGCTTTACTATTACCTGCTTTTTCAACCGCATTAAAAAAATCTTCAGTTTTAACAGTTCCACTTTGTACCGCACTAACAAGTTCAGAAGTGCTCATACCCATTTCACGAGCAACTGCTGCAATACCTGCAGGAGTTTGTTCTAACATCAACTTAAAATCTTGCCATGCCACCATTGGCTTTGCGGCCATCTGAGTACCTTGTTGCGACAAAGTTTTCATAGCTTGTTGTGGATTTTCTGCAGCGGATGCTAATCCACCAAATCCCTTAACCAATTGCAAACAGTTCTTAGTTCCGACTGCAGCAAATTGTGAATAAGTCTGAGACATATCAGATGCAGAGTAGATAGTCTGTGTAGCATATTGTTGTAACGCTTTCTTTGTTTTGTTGATTTCGCTACTTGACTGACCAAGCATCTGCATATTGCCTTCAAACGTTTTCCATGCAACATTGGATGCAGAAAGTTCTGATATAGTTCCACTAATCGCACTTGTGACTGTATGCATCGCACTAGCACCTACACTAGCAAATGCGCCGAATACCGCACTGTTTTTAAGCTTGCTAAGGAATGAATCACTTTGCTTTGTCACGCTTGATAATGTTTTCGATAGGTTCTTATCATTAGCACTCAAGGTGACATTAACCTTATAGTTTTCACCACTTGCCATTATTCATCGCCTCGCTTTCTTTTTTTATATTCAATAATTTTTTCAACACGAGACTCTTCTTCTGTTTTGCTTTCGCTTTTTGGATTTAAAATCTTATCCAATTCTTTTTTTGCTTTTTTTCTGTTATAGAACTTTTCAAATTTTGAATAACGCATGCGTTGTGATTTTCCTTTGCCAACAGTCGATTGGACTGCCATTTGTAAAAAGGCTCTCCAATGTCGGTCATATTCAACTTCTTCTTCTCTGCCTAAATTAGTTTTAAGCATCAATTTATATTCGGCCAAAGTCACACGATCAACTTGCTCAAACGATGTAAACTTCAAATTTTTAAAGCAAAAAAAAGCTACATCATCATAAATCTCTGTGATGTAGTCTATTTCTTTTTCGTCTTTGCTTTTGTCGCCGTCGTTTCCGTCTGTTCCTCTGCCAATGCGTTCATAATCTGATTCATTAAGTTCTTCGATGCATTGGCTTGTAATAAAAAAGTCTTTACTTGTTCAATCAATGATTTAATATCAGTTGATTCATCTTCTAGATATTCCATTAAGGCCTTTTCAGTAATGCGTGGTTTTTCTGTTTTATTTGCAGTGTATAAAATATCAAACAAATCTTCGATGTGACCATCTAGCATACTAGCTACTACGTATTTAAATCCGCTTGGAATTGCTACTGAAATTGAAGCCATTTCTTTATATCGAGATTGAATCTCTTTCATGAACCCAATACCAAATCTAAATTCATATGTTGTTCCGTTAATTTCTAATTGCATATTCATAAGTTAAGTCTCCTTTTTTGTCTCTTTTCGTTTTTGTTTATGCGCATAAATAAAAAAGGGAGAATTAAATCTCCCTATAGTTTTAGAAAACTATTCTGATTGAGCAGTTGTATCAGTGAATGTATACAACGCTTCATCTAGCATTTCAGTAGGAACGGTTACATCGCCTTCAGCTCCTTTTCCTTCGATTCCGAACGTTAATGACATTTCTGTCCAATCATCTGAAGGTGAGCTCTTTTCAATTTCAGTAACATAAGCTTGGTAATATGTTCCTTTATATTTACCGCTAGAAGATCCTGGTTTAGCTAAATTGATTTCCCATACTTCGACTTTTTCGTTGTTTAACTGTGCTTTTTCAAGCGCTTCAATCATTGTATCATCACTAGCTAATACAGATGTAGAAGTGATTTCAATTTCTGCTTGGCTAGGTGAACGCAATATACCATCTTTAGTCTGTGTTGTATCTGCATCAGTTGATACAGTCTTACCATTTTCTTTTACAAAAGCTAAACGTAACGCTGCACTTTTTTTAGCCTCTTCATTCAATGGTCGATACATATAAATAATCTTGCTGCCATGTACACTTTTCATATTTTATATCCTCCTTAATTAAATGTATTTAAATTTCAAAGTGATTACTCCATGCAAGTACGTTGTACTTGTGGAATTGTCGACTAATATTCTTCTTCCATCACATAAGCACATTACCGAATGATTCTCGATTTTTAGTTGCTTTGCTATACGTAAAATATCGTCCATAATATTCGCTACTTCTTTTCGTTTATCCATGCGATAGTGCCATACATGAACATCTAAATTAAAATATCCATTCTCACAATCTTTAAATTGGCTTGGATTGTCATAAATCGAATACATCTGAATATATGGACAATCTGCATCATCTTCCGCTTGATCTAAATAATATGTATCATATTTTTTATCAAGTTCTTGTCCTAATAATTCATAAATTGATTCGCTTATCATTTTGTCTCCACCAACTTTTTACATTCTTCAATTAGCACTTTTTTTCCTTCATCTTGTGCAGGTCGCATAAACTTTTGAGAAGGTCCATGCTTTTTAGTACCGAACTCGACATACTGAGCATATTCAACACCTTTAGAATTTTTAGCAGGTGCATCAATGATAACTGTTTTACCACCACTTACGTATTTGTGTTGGATACTGTCGTGCAAAGCACCACTATCTTTAGGAACTAAATCCTTTGCTACTTGCTCGGCCTTTTCTCCTGCTTTTGTTACTGCCGATGCTACCTTTTCAACTGCGACTTTCTTTTTAGTTAATGCTTTTTTCATTTCATTCAAGCCATCAATTCGTACTCTCATTTAATCTCCTATCGTCAAACTTAGTTTTGACTTTTTCTAAAGACAATTGAAGACACATAGGCTTTGAATCAAGTAACTCTTGGCATTGGACAACTTTATAAATGCTAGGTTGATTAGGCTCTCTAAAAAAGCCACACTCTACATAATCTGCATCTTGTAGTTCTGACTCAAAAGGAACAACTACAACTTTAGATATTTTAATATCGTTGTTATAAGCTCTATAAAAGCGATTGTATCCTACTGTCTTTTGTCCAAATGGAATGTAACTTGATAAATCTTTCAAGATACCACCATTACGAATTGATACAGATTTCAAGATGCCATCATTAAAAGTCGTATTACCTTGTGACTGCTTCTTAACTAACATCGCTTGCTCTTCCTAAATCACTAAAGAGAAGAATCTCATCTTTGTAATTAACTTTAAAATCATCAGTTGCATTTGATAAAGCATATAGCACGTAATTCTTTAATAAACTTCTAGAAAATTCATCACTTTGAAAATCTGCAGAAGGACTATACTTCTTCAGATAAGCTAATCCCTCTGCGATTAAATGTTTTAGTTTTTCGTTTGTGGCATCGTCGCACCACTTGTAGCCTAAATCAGTCTTGATTAAGCCTAATAAATATTCATCCATTTAGATGCCACCTTTCTTTTATGGATTAAGCAGCTGCTTTTGTATTTACTTGACCTTCTACTGTAGTAGTTGAATCAACTTTGAAAGCTAACTCTTTCAATCCAGTAATATCTAATACCTGGAATGCGTTGTTATCCTTTGGTTGACCATTACCATACAATTTAATCTTGTATGTTCTGTTATCATCCAAGAATGCGAACTCATCAGATGTTTCTAATTTACCTGCTTGAGCAGTACCAATTCCCATCATGTATTTTTTGTCGATACCCATGATTGCTTTACCAGTTGGGCAATATACTGATTGGATGATGTCGATTGGATATGGTGATTTTTCTACCCAGTCACCAGATGGTGTTTGAATACAAATTGCAGGTTTAACTAATCCATAGTAATCATCAGGACTAACTACCATAAATAAACCTGTAACCTTACGAGCTTTTCCGTTACGGCCTTTAGCCATAGCTTTGATTACATCAGCTAATCCTTTTGGTGTCCAATTAACTACTTTTTTAGCAGTCTTAGCAGTGTAAGTAGTTTTACCACTGTTTGTTGATCCTCTAGATAAATCTGCCATCATTCCGATAGGGCCTTTGTCAGATTCTAAGTTGTTCAATGCTGCATCTTCGATACCATTTGACAATGCATCGTATAACAATGTACGAACAAATCTATCTAAGTAAACTGGGCCTAAATCAAGCATTGATTCTGGAATTGGTACATAAGCACTTACCTTTAATTGGTAAACATCCACTTCTTCAAATGAACCAGAGATTTCAGTAACGATCTTATCAGTCAATTTACCCCATGTAGCTTTATTGTCACCTGCTACACCAAATAATAATTTAACTTTCGCAGATGCTACTTGAATGTCTAATTTAGATAACAATGGATGTTCATTTTCGATTTCTGAGAAAATATCCTCGATAACTGTTTCGGGCAATACAGTATCGATGTTGTCAATTGCTTGACGGAAATTGTCAGAGCGCATTGCATCAATAATTTTGTTGTAAAAAGATTTTTCTGCAGAAGTTAACTGACGAGCACCACGTGCTTTTAAAATATTTGAATCATCAACGCGTAATGCTTCCTGTAAAATCTGTTCTGCTTTTGAATCTGTTTGATTCTCAATTAAATTGCTTAACGCTTCAAACAAACCATCTGAGCTTTTGTCGTTGATAGCTTGTTTTAAAGTTTCTAATAATTCTTCTTTAGTTTTCATTAATTTATCCTCCTATTTTTTTACATTAAAAAAACCAACCATTTTCCTTATTTAAAGGTTCAATAGTTGGCGTTTTTTCTAAAGGTTCTTCAACCTTTTGTACCTTTTTTTCATCGGCTTTAACATCTTCTTCTTTGGAAGTGTCTACACCGATAATTTCATCACACAATCCTAAGTCGAAACATTCTTGAGCGGTTAAATAACTTTCATTGTCTAACAACTCGTTAAGCTTTTCTTCTGTAAGTTTATCTTTAGCTTTACTTAGGTATGCGATTCTTGATGAATCCATAATCTTGTCCATTTGGTCGGCTAACTTTCTAAAATCATTAGCATTGCCACATCCATATGTCCAACAATTGTGAATCATCATTTGTGATGTTGGATACATCTTAACAGTATCACCACACATCGCAATTACACTCGCAATTGATGCAGCTAAACCATCAATGATTACATTTACAGTTTTGTCAGAGCCTTTCAAAATGTTATGAATCGTGATTCCTTCAAATACCAATCCACCATTTGAATTAATGTGTAAATTAACTGTATCTACATCTTGATTTTCCTTTAAAAACTGAGTGATTGATTCGGCACTGATGCCTGATGTCTTTCCAGTCCACCAGTCTGTAGACTCACCAATTTCATCGTACAATTCAAGGTCTGCTTCATTTGGCTTAGCTTCATTAACTTGCATTCGCATTTGCATTACCTTCATCTTCGGCATTTGTTTTTCCTCCTTTCTCACTCAATGACTGACCAGTTGAGTCGATACCACTATAATTCTTAGTGATGTAATGCTCGTTCGCCCATTTTTCATCAATTTCTTCTTCACCTAAAATTCGCAAGATGTTATTGATTGAATAGACACCACTACTAATTAATTTATCAACCGAGTTGGCCATATCTAAAGCATCAATATGTTTGATTGCTTGAGTGTTGATTTTCATGTAAGTACCTTTTAAGTACTCATCTTCTGTGTAATGCTTTCCGTTGATTTCGTCTTGAATCAATTTAACAATTGAATCTAAACAGAACGTTAAGAAATCATCCACTGCTTTCGATGTATCTGCTACATCTCCATTACAAATGTTCACTGGAATTAAAAAAGCCTTACAAGTGAGTTCTAACGTATCATCTAATAAGGCCTTAATATCTCGAGTAGTTACTATATTTTTCTTTTCTGTTCCAAATTCTTCAAAAGTCAAACCTTCGTATTCTGGTAATAATGCATTGTCTGCTTTCATGAAAGTTTTAACTTGATTGTTTAACAAATCATTAATCTTATCTTCCAAATCTTTATTGGCTTGCATACGGCCGATGTGAGCTTTCATCTTAAATCCATTTGCACGTTTATATGAACTCAATGCGGTTTGAATCAAAGAAGTTTGCAATGCTAAAGTGCCATCTAAATATTCCTTTATCTTCTCATTGCCTAACTTAAAATGCATAACTCTTGACTGTTTGTAATCACTATTCAACGTGATATCACCGATATGAATATCTTTAAACACGTGCTCACCAAATACGATTTTATCATCAACAGTAAACGAATCTGCAATAAACAATTTATCCGCTCTTTGTACAACTAATACTTCATCATCATAATAAAGTTTATGGATAAATTCATTCCAAAACTCTGTACTCGATTGATTGTAATTCGGTTTAACATTCAATAAATAATAAAAGCTATTCTTCTTTTCTTTTTTCTTTTCGTATGTTCTGAACTCACATTTTGAGATCGCTTTTGCAATTCGTTGTACACAAATTTCAAAGGCCAATTGACGAGCGGTCAAAGATGCTAACTGTTCTTGTTCTGTCGTAATTGTTGCAGATTTAATCCACATATCTTTTTCATCTGCGAAATCTTTACCGAATCCAAATATTTTTTTCAAAAATCCCATGTTTTCACTCCTTCCTTTTATTTAAAAAGTAAGTACTCCAATATCAAAAGGAATACTACCGATTGCTTGAGGCAACATATCTTCAATTGTCATACTTGCAACCAATGCCATGAAAGGATCTGTCTTTCTTGATTTTGGCTCGATTTTTCCAATCAAATAGTTACCCATATCCAATTCACCATCAACTGCCATCATTGACTTCTTAGCAGGAACTAATTTTGAATTATTAGTAGCCCACCTTAAGCAAGGTTGTTCACCCCAAACAAAGAAATGATTCAAAAAGCATCTAACAATGATAGGCACAACTTTCATGATATCCGAATTTCTAACAAGCTTAATATTCTTGTTTTCATAGCTAAAACCAAGCTTATTCAACTCATCTTTCAATATCTCAAATCTGTAACTATCCATCGCAACACCTTCAATGACATAATCATTCATCATTTGACTAAGATATTCAGATACCAACTTAGGTGATATCTCAGGTTCATCAACTAATGTGACATAACATTCATTTGCCCATTCTTTATAAGGGCATTTCAATCTCCACAATTCTGTTGATTGCATACATACCCAAGCGTGATTGATATCATAGCGAATTTCATCTTGTTTAAAATGTAGATTCACTGCCATCCAGTCATTCGTTTTTGAAAAGTCGATACCACAAACACATGACCAACTTTTTAGATCAATCAACTCTTTGTTAGTAGCTTTGATATCATCCCAACTCGCAACTGGCATTGATTCCTTCGTCTGTCTGATATTCATTCGCTTAGTCATAAACGCTGCTAAAGTTTGTGGAGCTTTCAACCACTTGTTATATTCCTTACGCATCTCAACTAATAATGATGGTTTATATCTCAATGATGGATTAGCTTTGCGCCAGTTCAATTCATCATGCACTTCATCCTTGTTATTCAATCTACAAATAAAATAAAAGTGGCCATTATCGTTATGACCATTTTTCAAAACATCTTTTGCATCGTCTAGCATATTGTCTAAAGGCCCATCAGGGACATCGCCATTCGTTGTGAAATATCCAGTTCGTGGATGAGGCTTCTTTCCTAAACCAGTAGTGAACACGTTGATATTGTCATAGTTTTCGTAAGTATGAATCTCATTTAAAAACACTGCACCACTTCTCAAACCATCTTTACCTTTGGCATTGTTGGTGTGGCCTTTGATGTAACCTTTATTCTTGATACCTCTGATTTTTTCACGTGTCCATTTAAAGAACTTTTTAAATTTCTTCGGTTCTTTCTCTAAAGCATCGTGAATATCAAGCACTGGTCTCAAAGCCTGGTCCTCATTAAAAGCACAAATATCAACATCGTAATTCTCGATTGGATTATATGGACTAATCAAACATAAACTCATCCAAGATATCAATCCGTCTTTTCCTGCACCTCGGCCCATAAAAAAAAGGCCGTCATCCCATCTCGGAAGTCCGTCCTCTTCTTTAAATGTACACAAGTAACATCCTATGCAGTATCTTTCCCATTCGTATCCACGGCCAAAGCCTAAATACTTACCTAATCCAATGTAATGCTCATAAAGTTCTAAATCGACAATCAACCTTTCATTCTGAAAGGCCCTCTCAACCATCGACCGCAACTGCCATTGCTCAATACAAAACTCATCTTCATTCGCATCCATTAAATCAAAATACTCTTTACAGAATATTGGTAATGAACTCATAGCTCATCATCTTCATCTTCTTCGTGTAAAGCACCGCCTAACGATACAATCACCTTAATCAGTGCTTGAGTTGTGTTGTTGGCTTGTTGGCAAGTCTTATTGTACGTTGTAACTGCAGGACTAACATACATATTTTCTCTACCCTTAACATATTCCTTTGTACAAACAACACCATCTTCTTCAATTTTCTTTTCCAAGCTTGTCAGAATATCAATCTGTGTTTCCAGCCTTTTCAAAGTGCTCGCAAACAAGAAATTATCAACATATCCTTGTCGCTCCGCATCTTTTTTAAAATTATCCAAACTTTTCTTTAGATCAATAGACTTGTTCTCTTTTTTCATTCCTTAATCACCACCTTGATTTCCAATTTTTTACATGAATTAGAAGAATTTCTCGACAGGATTCGCTCGCCCCCGCTCTGAGGGGACTCAAATTTTAAACCAAATTTTTTACCCGGGGGTATTATGAAAAAAATAATTTTTATTCATAAAACGGTTGAAACTGAATGTTCAATCAATGAATCACCATCGTTCTTCTGTGATTAAATCCTTTTCCTTTTCGCTTTTTGATTTGAATTTTATATTCTTTTCTGGATGAACTTTGTTGTGACAATCGTTACATAAGCTAATCAATTGACGTTCGTTGTTGTTGTAGATTGATAAAGCTAAGCTTGGATTGTCACGCAAATGAATGATGTGATGAACTGTTTGAGCTTTAGTTATAATTCCATGTTGCTTACATAGTTGACATTCATTGTGGTCTAAGTGTAATACTTCCTCACGTTTATGTCTCCAAAGTGCAGAATCATAGAACTTTTTACAAGCTACATCCCAATCATTTAAATCCTTGTGTTGATATAAATATTCAATCCATTCTGAGTCTGTCATATGTATTCCTCTCAATCATGCACCTATGATTCTAGGCACATGAGCGAAAGGAAAACTTAAAAGAGACTCATATGTGACAATAAAAGGGAGTATCTTTTTGATACCCCCTAAGTCGCATATTTTGTAAGAACTAAATTCTTACGTATCCATTATATCAAAGATTAAAGGGTACTTTAGTACGCTTTTTATTTTATATTTGTTTGATTTGTCGTTTAACTAATGATTTCATGTGTCTGTTTACGTTTGATATATGATATTGCATCTTCAATGATTCGTATGACTTGTTGTCAAAATAATCAAGAATAAATTGTACTTCATCGTTTTGTTTAAGCAATTCAAGATATGACATTGCTTTGCAAAGACTGTACCTCATCACTTGTAGCTCCTGGATTAATTCATCTTCATAATCGAACATGATTCCTTTTGAGTTAACTGGATACTTAGTGCCTGGTGATTTATATCTTGCGTCTTCATCAATCAACTTACCTTCTTCATCTTTAACTTTGATTGTTATACGTTGCCAATTCAATGGACTTTTGTAATCATGCGATTCATTTGTTAATTGGTCAGATACTTTGTTTAACTTAATCTCAAGCTCAGTAATACGTGCAATATACCAATCAATATTGCGTATCTGCCTGATTACATACGATGCATCTTCATTTGATAGCATTAAATCCAACCTTTCAAACGATATGCAGATTCTAATTCATGCACATCAAGTTTATGATCTAAAAGATATTGTACTTCCGTTGACATATTTCTTTTAATAATTTGGTCCATCAAAAATATATCTTTCTTTTCGATATTGTTTTGATAACAAAGTCTGCCTAGCTCTTCAATTTGCTTCATTGATTGATGCGCATTTGAATATACACGAGCATCTGTTGTTAATGCCATTTAATCACTTCCTTTTCTTTTTATTTTCGCTTACAACCGCAGAGCCACGATGCCAAGATTCATCACCAGTGTGGTATCTTCTTTCGTTTGCTCTTTCCTGATGTTTCTTATATTCTTTTAATCCACAATTTTCTCTTTCAAGTTTGACTATATATTCAATAATTTTGTTAAACCTTTGAATTAAATCAAATGACTTTTCATTTGTTGTTTGATTATAAACGTAAGTGCCTACATTAATACAATTAATCTTTACTTGCGTATCATGGATATCATTAACTGTAGCTTCCATTTATTCAACATCCTTTAAATAATCAAACTCTTTTAGCAGCTCATCTTTTGTTCGTTCAAATTCTGATTCAATTTGCTTTTGTACATCAATCTTAGTTTGTTTAAACCATTTCTTTTTGAATTTTCTGACTGTATCGCGATATCTTTCTTCACTACTATCACACGATTGCCACCACTCTAAATCATGCAGCACATCAACTAAATCTTTCATCATGCTATTTAATTGCGAATCAAACATTCTATCAACGTATTCATCATTTATTCGACAATACATATAGTTATAACTTCCACCGCTCATCGACTATTCTCCTTTACAAACTCAATTTGTTCTCTATCAACACAAAACCTAGCACCATCATTAAATTCAATGTCGTACAAATATCTAGTTGTGCCAACAAGCACACATATGTTTTGCTTGTGCGTAACATTACCAACTTGACCGATGTAATCTTCTTTGTGCTTACCAGTACTGCTAATCAATTCATTTTCGTATTTATCAACTAAATATAATAATCTAGCTTTACGCATTATTTGATTACCTCACAATTATCTAAGATTTCATGAATTGGGGTACTTGTATCAATGCCTTTAAAATGTCCTTTTCCATACATTTCAAGCAAAGTACCGTAATTTGAAATACACTGCCGCATTCCACTATTTTTATATGCATTCAATAAATCGTATTCGCATTGTGTTAATTTGTATGTTGGCTTTTTGTATGGACTTGCCAACCATTCAAATCTTTTTTCTCCACAACAACTACATTTGAAATCGCATTCGTCACAATTTGTATCTTCACATGGTTTAGGCTCGCCATTTACTACCGCTAAATTATATTTAACTTTTTGCACAATTTCATCTTTAAAATGTTCGTAATTAGTTTCTGCTTTTTCTTCAAAACACTCATTTACTAGTCCTGTAAGTAAATTTATATCTTCTTTGAATAAGTCCATCGCAAGCGTACAATTATCAGAATTGTAATATAATTCTTCCATTTGGCCTAAAGCATCTATATATTCTTGTTTTGTTGTCATTAAATCCACCCCAATTCTTCTTTTTGTTTTTGAATGGCTTTTTTTACATTTTCATCAGGGATTTTTATTGCCATTCCACACGAGCAGTAACAAGTTTTTTTCTTTAAATCAAATGTGACAATTTCAATCGTCTGCCCTGTTAAATGACTAACTTTTTTGTAATAAATAGAGTGTTTAAAGTGTCTCCAGTTGTAACCTAACTCTAAAAACATGTCTTCTGCTGTCACTCTTCTTCACTCCAATCTAATGCTTGCCCACAAGTTGGGCAAAATTTCATATTTGGATGTGCATTGTTAATATCACTCATCTGTCTATTACACGATGGACATCTTCGTGTATGCCTTGTAGCTACCAACTTTTTTGGGGTTGCTCTTTCAACAAATTCTTGTAATGTTTCGCATGAGCTATAATAAAAGTCTTGTAAATATCTCTGAGTGTGATATCCATCACCACTTTCATCTAACACTATATTTCTAATCTTGTTTAAAGCTTCTTGATATTTATTCATAGCCTTGTAACACCTCAATTCCTAACTTTTCATATTCTTCTTTAATTAATTCTTTGTAATCTTCATAACATTCATCAGAACTACAAGCGTCTTTAGCAGAATAATAAGTAATTTCTTCAATATCTTGATTTCTCAATAAATCAGAAAATAATTCATCTAAATCTTTTTCTGTCATTAAGAATAATCCTCCTTTGGCGGTAAGCATCTAACTACTAAACCACTTTGAATAAAATCTCTAATCATGTCTTCGTATTCTTCTTTTGTAAATTTATTCAAATCAATATCAAATGGTATAATTTTACATCCATATTTCCTATTTATTTCATGATATTCTTCAAATGTCATACCTCGACCTCCTCATCTTGTGGCATTTCAAAGACTTCATTGTATGGATATTCCAAGGATTCCTCGATAGCATCTAATACCTTTAAAGCTTTTTCTTTACTTGAATATTCGCCTAATTTGAAGCTTGTATTAGCATATTCTAAACTAATCAAACATTCATCAGGATATTCATTAATCATTATTCCGTTAGATGTATCAACATTCGTTAATAACAATTTATCTTGACTTCTAATCCACATCTTAATACCCTTCTTTCAATCGTTGATAATTGATTTTGTTCTTATAACAATAACATTCATATACTTGCTCAATTGTGAAACCTAAGTATTCTGAGATTGCAATTAATACCGGAATAATTGAACTTTCAAAAATAACTAAACGAGTTAATACTTTAGACAGATTACTTTTTTTATTTCTTAACCTTTTTAACATTCCATCCGATAGTTCTTCCTCGTTTAAATAACTTAATCGTGCTTCTTCTCCGAAATTAAAATGATTCTGATAACTTAACACGAAATGCCAAACATCAACTAATTCTCCTAAAACCTTTTCTTTATCAACAGGAGATTGAGTCTTTTTCCACCAACACCAATTGTCTTTTAATTCGTGAGTTAATTCGCCTACTTCGTCCAAAATAGCCATTCGTAAATTCTCTTCATCAATTTCAGTCAATCCATATTCTTTCATAATTGCTTCATCTAACTTTGCTTGCATTTTAAGCATTTCTTTAATTAATTCATATTCTTTACTTGTCATGTTTTTTGATCTCTCTTTCTGTATACAATTTATCTAATTTTTCTTTTACAATATCTTCTAATTCTTCACGTTCCATAACACTTTCAAAGCCTAATACACTGCGTTCTGTAATTAATTCCTTATACTTAGCTATATAATAGTCAGATTTAGATAAGTCCTCTTCATGTCCTTTATCTGAAGCTCTGTATCTATATTTCCATACATTGCACAAGCAGAAACAAGCAACTATATCTTTACCGAATACAGTTATCATTTCATCAATACACTCCATTGCTCCATCTCTGTTGTAATGTGCTGGATGATTTACCATGTCAACTTCATCATATGCTTTTAATTCTTTTGGCCTAAAACAGTCTTTTGCTTTTAAACGTGCATCTGTCCCTGGTGCGAATTGATGTTTGCATTCATTGCATTTACTCATTTTTATCACCTCTATGTAATTCTTTATAAGCTTGCTCACAACCTTCTCTAAAATGTTCAGTCATCTCTCTTTGATGCTTTCTTAATGTACTTTCATACCAAATATCACGTGTAGTATAAAGGACTGTATATACAATCACTGATATAACAAACGCTATGCCTAATAAATATAGGCAATTAATAAATACTGTTTGTAAATTCATGCTTTCACCTCATCAAGAATTCCACTTTTCTGAATTGCAATTTCAATAAAACGACGTTCAACCATTCTATACGCTTGCAACTCATCCAATTCGCCTAACAGTCTATTAACTTTGCTTTGAAGTTTTTCTAGTCTGTCGTCATTAAATTGTGTTGCTGCATCACCTCGTAAAAGGTTATCAATAAATTCATTCTCTGCATGAATTACATCTTTTTTATCTTCATAACGTAAACCATAAACTTTTTCTCTGTCTCGATAATCCAATAACTTATGATTGTTTTTTTCGACTCTTTTATCGAGATATGATTTCACATTTTCAACTGCTTTTTGTTTTGGGTTCATTTTTATTCTCCTTTCAATCTATGACACCTTTTTTGTAGTTCTAACTTCT
>ULYS01038520.1_pt1 | contig 46668 bp, 67 predicted proteins | sample 1962381 | NCBI WGS metagenome assembly ULYS01 (sample SAMEA4835869, study PRJEB28245) | human gut metagenome | biome: gut microbiome; material: fecal sample | place: Denmark | collected 2008
TACAGCTAAGCTTTAGATGTATAATGATATTGAAAAAAGAGCAGGTAAGAAATCCGATCTTAGCTCTTTATCAAAGTAGACGATTGAGCTTCAGAAAAATCAATTAGATCGCGCTAAAGCCCCTATTTTGCAAGCTATGAAGAATATTACAGACAGACAAGAGAAACAGCATTAGATCGAAGATTACGCAGCTTAGATTAAGCATAATTGCGGGAAAGATAGATTTGATAAAGGAAAAAGTTTCTGGAAATCCTACACAACAGGCGGAAAAGGAAAGGTATCAAATCTTATGCTTGATACAGGTTATGCTTTACCAGCACTGCTTGAAACATAGATGCTTAATCATTGGCGTAGAGAAAACCCTGTAATGCCAAATATATATGCAGCTAATAAATATGCACCAATAGCTTTACAGACAATGGCTGGTAATAGAGTATCAGCTAATCCTATTCTTGAAAAGCTATATGCACAAGATAGACAGGCTGCTTATTAGCTTGCTAATTCTGGAGGTTATACAGGTGGTCAGAGATAGGCTAATAGAGTAGCTTTGGCTTTGGGTAATTAGAGAAACGTTGCTGATGCGCTCATGAATGTACAGGAAAAGAATGCTGCATATAGAAATGCTTATGCTGAGATGGCTGCCATACTTGGTGATAGTGATGCACAGAGATTACAGCGGTCTAACCAATACGGATGGGAGGCTTACAATAGAGCACACGGTGCTAAGACTAAGGGTATTGAAACACACTTATCTAATCTTGGTCTTATTGGTCAGAAATGGTTATCACAGCGCATTAAAAACAAGCAATACGGAGATATACTTGATATATATCAGTAGGATGTAGATAATAAGAAAGACGCATTAAAAACTATATACGGTATAGGAACAGATGGTTCAAAAGATGCAGCAGCAAGTGTATCTATAAATAAAGCAAGTAATGCATCTGGATCATCTTCTATTAATTATAGAAACATAGCTCCAGGCTGGACACCTAGTCAGTATTAGTTATTTTCTGTATCACCTAATGTACCTTATTAGGGTACAGGAATAAACAGAGGAGTACTTGATTTAAAATATGATGATTATTCTTTAAATAATTTAAAAGCGCCATACGGCAAGTACTGGTATATAGATCCTGACAAGGTTGCTGATTCTGCAAAGTATACAAGAAATTGGGCGAAATCAAAAGAATAGTATTAGAGAGGTGCTTTTGGTACACCGTATGAGATAATTAATTTCTCTAGCGATTATACTGGAGGATTTGGTCCTAATGGATTATTCTTGCCAACATGGGCTGGAAGTACATTTGATTATAACCCATATAATATAACTAGCTTAAGATTGAGAAAATGATAGGAATGTATGACGAACCAGTAGCGGTGCCTATAATAGACCTACTGGATAGTAGCATGATGTCATAGTACATCAGTGCTGCAAGAGAACAATACAATTAGGCAGTATAGGACTAGAAGGAGTTCGCTAAAGAATTCGGTGAGTTATATGGGCCTAATGCTAATGTAAATAAAGAGTTTTACGATATCACAAGGGGAGCTGTTAACAAAGGATTAGATTACCTCTATTAGAACGGAATAGATCCTGTTAGATCAGCAGAAGGAAGAGCGTATATAGCCAAGATTATTAGAGAGAGACCATATGCAGAAATAGCTAACCTTAAAGCTTAGAATGAGTCTATGAAGACTTATTAGAAGTATAGAGCAGAAGCTATGCGTAATGGTACATATGATCCAGACTTTGAAAAGTTTGCGCTTGGTGGCAAGACTCTTGAAACATGGGACCCATCTACAGACGGAATGTGGACTAGAGAAGCTCCTTCTAAATATTCTAGCTTAAAAGATTGGACAAGCAATCTGTTTGACAACATGTAGCTAGAATACGATCCAGAGCTAACAAAACAAGCTGGAGGACTGTATTAGGTATATTCAAAGTCTCCTAAGAAGATGTAGTAGATTCTTGATGCGAATATAAAGGATATGACAAAATCTGATCTTGGCAGATACTATCTCAACATGTATGGAGGTGATATAGATGCCCTTAAGGCTGATATTATTAATCGTAACAGAGAATATACTCAGGTAGATAGACGAGCTGATCAGGTAAAAGTTCATCTCAATGACCAGTAGTTCTAGGCTAATGAAGCTGCTAAACAGAAAGCATTCTGGAGAGAAATGGCAAAACAGCAGCATGAATGGGATATGCAAGAGCTTGAGCAAAAGAGTGCTAATAAAATTGCTGAATAGGCAGCTAAAGGAAATGGAGAAGGCAGCAAATAGAATTACAATCTTGTTGCAGATGTTATGACTCAAGCTTCGTCTACGCTTTAGAATTATTTTGCTACTCATACTTTTGGAGAAAAAAATTATGGCAATAACTTAGGATATTTATCTAGAGCACAAGGAAAAGCATTCTCTAATAAGGGCTTTAATCTAAATGATGTTTCATTCGATTTACCTAGAGGAGGATATTCTGCTTGGACTGGTGTACAGAAGAACAAGCTTAATCCTACATTCGGATACGCATACAATGCTAACGAAGTCAAAGGAAAGATACTTACCGAAGGTGAGCTTAGAATCAAAGCTTCTTATATTAAAACCGGAAAAAACGTATATAGAACCTATACAGATAAATTGTATAAGAAGAACAATATTCTTGGAGTGACCCCTGATGAATCATCTAGAAATGGTATAGCAATTGTTGGAAGAGATGGAAGAATGCACTTGTATCAGAAAGTTACAGTATATACAACTGATGGCACATCTAGAGATAGTAGTGGCAATAAGTATAAAATGGTAGATGGTAAGTGGACGAATATAACTACAGGCAAAGAAGTTGAATATACCGATAAAGGAAAGGCATTAATTAAATCCCTAAAGAAACAAAGAGGCCATTATTCAGCTTATCAAGAATTACCTGCAGGAGACGTATCTTTCACAAAGAAGAGCTATACTACACAGAAAAATAAGAATGGAAAGACTACAAAGAAGGTTGTAAATAGAGGAAACGTTATACCTGGAACAGAATGGTATGATAATGGTGGAAATGTAACAATAGATAGTTACGATACTTCTACCCATTCTTCAAAATGGACAAATATAAACAAGAGTTACAATTAGTATTATAAATAATAATTATGGCAAACAGAACAAGGAACGTAAGTCCTAGTATAATCCCATGGGGATCCGAAGGCAGTACTTATGATCCTATCGGGTACATAAGACGTAATAATAGTACGCCGTACAGTAGGGTTACAAATAGATTTAGAAGCAACTTAGCTAGATATTAGAGTACATCTCCTGTTCAACGAGTTGTAAATAAAGGATACAAAGATTATGTAAATGTATCCAAATCGCTTAACAGAGAGGAGCGTGAAACTAGAAACCTATCTGATACGTACAATAAATTAAAAAAGGCTAAGGAAGTGAACGATGAGCTTGCTATGGAGCGCCCATTGTTTAGACCTTAGAATCCTGGATTTGATTTTACAGCGATAGGCAAGGAAATGCTTGGAGACATATTCAGATCTACTGATCAGGTAAGGGCGAGCAACGCTTCTGGTAAAGTAATGCTGAATAAAGAAACTTCGGCAACGGTTGATTTAGCTAAGAAGAATAAGGAGTTAAAGTTGTAGAGATTACAACTTTAGCAGCAATTACAAGACTATTCTAACAATAGATCTAACTTGTCAAATAGAGATAAATAGAACATTATTAGAATAAATAGTCAGATTAAATAGCTTGATAAACAGATAAACAATGGCGAAGTGTATGAGCAGAGAGCTGAACAGCTCCGAGCTCAGCACGACATGGATAATGTATGGAACTCAGTCAAAGAGGGATTAGCTGGTGCAGGTGGATTCCTTTTAGACGTATTAGGTAAGGCTGGAGCTTATCTTAATACATCTAATGCTTATGGTGTGCATAACAACTAGGATTATAAAACACTTAAGATGAATGATAAAGAAAAGTTCTCTTAGGCTGCACACTAGTATATATATGACAAGAATATAGATAACAACAGAAAGAGATTCTAGGGCTTACCTTTAAAAGACTCACTTAGAGCACAGATTGATGACTATACAGATTTCCAGACTCAGCTTAATGCTGAAATAAAGGGAGCTCAAGAGGATTATGAAAAGCATGTAAGGTACAGACAGGCTGACGAGAAGTGGTTCCCAATTAGCGACGATTACAATAAGAAAAAGTAGAGATACGCTAATGCTAGTGTATTCTCACCAGAATACTGGCAGTACGAAATGCCTTCTCAGATAGCTGCTTCTAACGCTTCTACTGCCGGAAGAATAGCTATGGCATTGAATACTGGAGCTGCTATTGGTGGTGCGTTCTTAGGACCAAAAGGACAAGCCTTGTTAAACATTGGCTCATAGGTAGCGACTACTGCCACAGGTCTTGATATAGAGAACATGAAGTTTGAGAATAGGGGCGAAGTTAGCGATGCTAATGTTGATAAGCTTAAATCAAACTTAATGTCTGGTGGCAAGAAACAGTACCAGGATATAATAAAAGACTTGAGAGAAAAGGCTAAATAGGTATATCCGAAACTGAACATGAATCCAGATACAGAAAGTGATGACGAGATACTTCGCAGTGCATTAGCCGGCATTATAACTTCTAACCATCCAGAATACAGAAAGGCTGAGCTTAGAGCCCTTGCTGGAAGTAATGCCCTTTTCCAGAAAGATAACATAACAACAGGATCAGATCTTATGGTACAGAAGGGTTTATAGGTTGGTATATTTGGAAGAGAGCTGTACAAAGCTGGAAAAGGAACCATAAACTGGATTGCGAATAAAACTATTAAACGTGCAGCTAATTCTGCTACTGGCGCTATAGAGCATACAGTTGAAGGAGCAGCTACAAATGCTGCTGCAGAAGCAGCTAAAGACGCCGTAAACGGTAGTAGATACGCAACTCTTAGAAAGGAGTTCACAGATAGCTTTAGAGGCGGATTTGGATTAGGAGAACAGACTGCTACAGTATTAGGACATGGTATGACCGGTTAGTATGTGTATGGTACTATGACCGGTATTGGAAAGGCTGTATTAGATTAGGCTAAAAAAGCTTTACCAACCAGAGGTTAGGCATTTATTAAACTTGCTACATATAGAGCAGGATAGTACTATCAAGACATCTTGGATAAGATACCATTGACAGCAAGAAGACTTTCTGCATACGGCTTAAAAATGGGTAAGGTTTGGGTTGTTTCTTCAGCCTCTGAGGCTGCAGAAGAAGCCAGACAGTATGTTAATGCAGAGCAGGCTAAAAGGCAGCAGATGGGCCTTGGAGAGCTTCCTAGCCTAGGTAGTTTGTTTGCAAATGAATATAGCGCAGGCTCAAGAACACAGGCCGCCATATTAGCTGAATTGGGAATAGGAGACAGCGATCTTCTTGACAACGAAGAGTTCTGGTAGAATTATAAAGGAGGATTTGCTCTTGGAGGTGGTCATACCGTTGCTATGAGAGCTGTATCGGAAATACCTGGACTTGTACGTCAGATATCAGCAGATTAGGCAATACTTAATGCCGGTATTACCAATCGTGTAATGATGCAAAATGAACGAGCTTAGGGACAGCTGTTTGCAAAAGAAGCCATGAAAGGTAGATCTAATATGGAGTAGATCTTAAATACTATGCAATAGCTTAAATAGGAGGACGCTAGAAGAAAGGAGCATACTTACTCAAGCGATGAGTGGGACTCCTCAATAAAAGCGGCATAGGACATAATGAGAATGACATTAAGCCCTACTACTAAGGCTATAATGGAGAAGCATGGCATACAATATGGTACAGATAAATATGCTGCAGCTGTAGCATCTGTATATTAGACTGGTTAGAATTCTGACGAGAACAGAGATCAGAGACAGAAGGCTATAGATGAATATAATTAGATTATACATTCGGTACAGCTTAATCAAGCTATTGATGAGGAATTAAGAAGAAGATAGAGTGGATCATCTATAGAGAGTCTTGCTTAGCAGAGAGCTGATAAGGCTAGACAAGAAGCAGAGCAGAATGCTTAGTCTCTTGAGGAATTAGGCTAGGAAGTAGATTTGATATCAGCACAGTCTGAATAGGATAAGCTCAATAGAATGACAGGTCCTACCGGAATAAGCAACGTTGAGGATCTTCGTCAAAGAACTATACTTGTAGGATAGCTTAGGGGCTTGCTTAAGCTTAGATCCGATTGCAAGACTTCTGATGGATTCTTCAATATGCTTAGAGATAAGTTTGGATTGCATACTATAAGAGAAGATGCGGCTAAAATACACAAGTCTATAGATAGTGATATAAAGATTATCTCTCAGAGGCTGTCTGAGCTGTCTGGTATCAATCTTGATGGCCTTAATGATGCACAAGTAATGGATAAGCTTGACGCCATGGGAGCTATTGAGTAGTTCTCTGATGACATAGAGGAGAATACAAGAGTAAGAGCTCTTCTTAATGCGGATGCAAAACTTATAGCAGATAGATAGAAGATGTTCTCTGATGGTCTTAAAGCTGAAGGAAATGGCAATACTAAATTCAGTAAGTTCATAGACGACGTAATGGCTACCACAGAGAGAAATAAGGCAATAGATTGGGCTTTAGCAGATGCTATTAATGATCCTTATGGACAAAAGTGGAACCAGGACAATACTTCTACTGGAGAAATAAATACAGAGCACAAAGATACATAGTCTCATGTAGAATCTCTTACAAAGTAGGAAAATAAAGTATATACTCCGGAAAACAATTATTCTGTAGAAAATAATACTTTTGAGAATACAGATAGACCTTATGTTCATGATGATCTTGAACTCAAGATAAAAGAAGACAAGCTTGGCTCCGTAGGAAAACTCAAGGGCAAGATTGATGACATGATCCTTAGAGGTAGAAGCTATGATAAAATAAATAGATGGCTATAGTCTTCTAAGAGATATAAGAACATTATTACAAGAAATGAAGACAATGCTAGAATAATCGAAGATTATATCAATGATTAGCTTCTTAATGCAGGATTGGAACCTAATAGAGCAATTGTAGATAAATCTAAACCTGAGGACGAATTAGCAGATTCCTTTGAAAGGCTTAATAATCTTTCTGAACAAAGAAAAGAGAGAAATGAAAGAAGAGCTAAGATAGAGGCTAAGAAACGACTTCTCAAGTCTAAGATGAAAGCTGCTATCAAGGAGTGGGCTAGATCTGGTGAAGCTTATTCTGGTATAAGCCCTAAGTTTTTATCAACTCTTGCAAAACTTGTTGCCTATGGTACATAGTAGGGATATTATTCGTTTAAGACATTTCTTGATGATATTAAAGATATGCCATTAGATGCTATGGATATTCCAGATTTAAGCGGAATGTTATCATATGTATATCTTAGTAAATCTAAAGAATAGGCTGGCACTGTTGCTGAGAATCTTGATTCAGAAGAGAATGTTCTTAGTGTTGGAAGTGTTTAGAATTATCTTAAAAATGACAAGACAGATCAGACTGAGCAGCTTAAGCAAAATGTAGACAAGCTAGTACAGCAGGTAAAGTAGAATTTATCAAACATAGACAATATTGAATCAGCTATACAGAAGATTGCGGATTAGTCGTTAACTCCATTTGATAAGACGAGTATATCACAGTATATATTGGATGTAGACAAGCTTGCAACTGAAGATTAGTTAAAAGATGCTATAAAGCAGCTTGGTAACATAATACAGAATACAAATTAGGTATATAGCGATCTTACTGATTAGTTAAACAATCTGAATAATTAGAAGGATATTCAACAAGATCCACTCGTAACAGACTATAATGATCTTCCAAAGACTGTAGCATAGTTAGTCCTCGAGTTGGAAGATGCTTGCAATACACTTGACTCAATAGCTAGCACAATAGCTGATGTAAAACCTACTACATAGCCAGAAAGAGACGCTATAAACGATTTGTCTATACAGTTAATGAGAGCAGAAATAGCCCTTGATAATCTGTTGCAGGATAATGAAGCTTAGGCTGTAAATGTTTCTTAGGAGAGAGACCTCATAGATAATGTTATTATGAAGTTTAATAACAATAGATCTATATGGGGAGACACTAGCGAAGAAATACTTGATTGGTGGTTTACTAAGTATGCAAAAGACAACGTAGTACTTCCAAGAGATAGTAGAAACACAATCACAAATGGAAGTGATAATCTTACATTTGATTATAATCAGAAGATAACAGATTACATGAGACTGTATGGAAATAAATTCCAACAGAATCTTGGTGAAGTTGAATCTGATTGGTATTGGAGATTACTTAAGAACTACTTCGGAACGTTGCTTAATAATGCTCAAGATTATATTGAACAGAATCCAGATAACCCTATGAATCCTGTCCTTTAGGACAATATTAATAGAGGTAGATTGCTTATATCTGGCTTTGCTAACAAGTACGGAAAGCAACTTGATGACTCATACATTGACACAGACGCTTCCATAATTAGAGAAGCAGAAGAGCTTAATAAGCAGGAGTTTATGTGGTATGAATCTGGTGGTAATAACTATATCTCTGGTCAAGGCGTTGGAACAACATTACATAGACCTGGAGTAAAAGCCATGTAGGAAAACAAGACTTATGTATAGTGGAGTAATTAGCCAGACTTTATTACTAACGGTAAGTTTGAGATTATATTCAGAAATGCTACAGAGTACAGCAATAGACCTTACTTAAGAATTACATACAAAGGACAGTCTATAGAATTGCACATATATGAAGGTGGTGACGAAAGTAGAATGGGATATCAGCAGCATCTCGTCGATTTATGGAAGTTCTGCTAGAAGCATAAGAATTACTCATTAAGAGTTATACCTACAAGAACAAATGGATCGCTTATTTATGATCCTACATTTGTTGGTTATAATGAAAACTCTCCAACAGTAGAGGGTTTACATTCTGTTGTTGGAAACATAATGAGTCTTGATGATACGTATTCTATTGACCTTAAGAGCAAATAGATTGGTATAGTAAAATAGGACAAGAAAGGTAATATGAACGTAATGAGTCTTGATGGCTTAAATAGTCCTATACATACTTTAAATAGTGCTAGGGTTGGAACACAGAATACATCAGTAGGTTCTACTGTATATTTATGGCATACAAACTTCGATGAGAAGAAAGGTAACTAGACTACAATTCCAGTTATACTGTATCAGTCTAAGCTTTCTTAGAATCAAGCTGATTCTCTTGTAGACTTATTAAGAGCTTATGCTTAGGGATAGGTTAATTATAACGGATACAATACATATGATCTTATTAAGATGCTTGTACATGTTAATGAAAATAATTAGCCTAACTATAAAACAAATCAGACTAGAACTATAACATTCTCTTCAAACAAATAGATTATTATAGGATTACCTCAGTACGACGACAATGGTAAGCATATATATGGAACTGGAGAATCATACGATCTTACAAGTGAGCATGACTTAGAGAGACTCAGAACAGATTTAAGATCTGTTGGTGTTGCTTTCGAAAAGACTATGCTTAGTCAATAGCTTAACTTTACAAACAACTCTGTTATAAACAACGTAAAGCATTACTTTGAAGATAACCCTAGTGTTGATACATTTGTTGCTCCAAATGGCTTAGAGTTTAGCAGAGATGATTTCTTTGACCAGGATGGAAATGAAAGAAGAAAGAGTACATACGCTGGTTACCTTATGCGCCATCAGTACACTTAGACATCTGTTGTCGGTTAGAATTATACTGCCACTTATTTTAGAGGCCCATATTTGGTTCCTAATACAAAACAAGATGACCGTATAGACGATATACTCACTGAGCGGCAAAAAGAAGATTCAATCTCAATGCCTAGATTAAACTCTCTCAAAAATCTTTTAAATCGATCTAGAGGACTAAAATTAGAGGTTTAGCCTAATAAGCTTAGAGATATAACAGATGGTGATAGAGAGCAAATGAATGCGTATTTAAAGCGCGTTATAGGTGAAGGTAACTATGAGATAGGTAAATAGTTAAATGACGATATACCTGCAGACATGGCTGTTGCCGGAAAATGTATGTCAGACATGGTTTACATTGGTAATAGAGTTGTAGACGGTGTGCAGTATCACGAAGCATTCCATAGAGTATTGGAGCTGTTGCTAAGACCATCTGAAAGACAGAAGATATACGATTGGTATAAGAGTAGAGAAGGTAATGATAAGATGTCTGATACAGAGATTGCAGAAGGGTTAGCAAATCTGTATATGGATGCTCAAAACAACTACGATGATAATGAGTTTTCCAATAATAAGGTAGTAGCTCTTTTCTAGAAGATTAAAGCCGGTGTACAATTTGCTAGGGATCTCGGAAGTATTAGACTTACACTTTTGTCAGCAATAATGTCTACTGGCTGGTACAAAACAAAAGCAGGAAGTAAGATACGTAAAGAAAACCTTGAGCGTTTTAAAGCTAAGTTTGGCGATTCTCTTCATTATGATGTTTACAATCAGAAGACTGGTATGAAGCATAGCTTCGAAAATATCTTAAACAACGAGCAGCTCAACGATTGCGTTGAAACTATAGCTTTTTATATAGTAGAGAAGGCTCTCGAAGAAGGAAGAGTTAATGCTGTTGGAGACAATATAGATCAACTTACAATTACTGGTACAAATATCAAAAAGCTTATCGGCGTAGATATGATGAAATAGCTTATGGGTGAAGATCCAGAAGTTCCAGTACCAGAAGCTTAGGCTAAAGCATTCAAGGAAATATTTAAGCAAGGAAAAGAGAAGTATATAACTGATAAAAATGGAGTAGCTATAGGAAAGGAATAGTATTATCCTAATTTTGCAGTTATAGCTGATAGAGTTTACGCTAAGATTGCTAACATAAGTAAAGAAGGTGTTGTTAAGAATACTAATGACGAAGATATGCAGGAGCAGCTTGAAGCTGGATCTGCTGGAGCTTATATGGATTACGTAGGAAAAGAGTCTTATGAAATGAGTAAGCTGCAAAGCGTATCTCAAAAAGCTAAATTCTTCTTTGGAACTGTACCATATGTTAAGTGGACTAATGCCAATAATCATGAAGAAGGCATTGAACTTGATACATCACACAGCTTGTTTGGTGATCCTAGATTTATGCCTTAGACTGAAGTATTTAGTAAGATGTTCGAATAGCTTCACAATGTAAAGACTGTTCAAGAACTCCATGACGAATTAGCTAGACTCGCTTCATAGGACCCTATGTTCTTCTATGTATACTCTACGTTTGATGAGTATTTCTAGGCTCAATACATAGATTATGATAAGACAACCGGAGAAGGAATCAACTATAACGCAGAGGCTGTTGTAACACAAGTATTCCAGGCATTGGTTGGTCAGAAATATAACTTTATGATGACTAGGTCTTCTACAGACAAAGATGGCAATGTAAGTATAAGAATGTCAAACTTATCAGTTGATAGGGACACACTTAAGTTTTCACAGGATTGGTCAAAGAGATTAGCTAATGGCGTTACTGGAGTTGTATCTACAATGAAAGATTAGGAAGGTAGAATATTATTCAATAGAGACAAGAACGGTGTAGTATACAATGCTCCTGGAAAGGATATATTTAAACGTACATCAAACTGGATTAAATCAATATGGACTTAGGCAAATGCTGGAAATGACATAAAGATAGGTAACAATATATATGACATCACAAGCCCTGCATAGTTGTCTGAAGTTATAGATAAGATTACTATAACACTTAATAAGATAGGTATATAGATTGACAGCGATACCATTAACTATATGCTTATTAATAAGTACGGAGAGTTTAGTGCCGATTCATTTAGATAGATGCTTAACGAAACAGTTCTTGTAAGTTTGAGTAAATTTTTGAACCTTCTTGATTCTGTAATAGGAAATGCTGGATAGGTTGAAGTATAGCTTGATACATTATATAATAAAGATTCATTTGTAAATGAGCTTGCTAAGTATCAGTCTATGAATAACAAGGTTAAGAATGAGATGATGAACCTCTTAACCAATAACAACAAGGCATATACACAGGGAGAGAATAATACAGTATCAGATATACTTGCTGATATATAGGACGAAAATCCTAATAATGAAGCTAAGTAGAGAATCTAGAATTTCTGTTATAATAAGCACTCAATAGTCCTTAGAAGGATTGCTCAGAACGAAGGAAATAAGATGGCGAAGATTCTTATGAATAACTATGCCGGATTTAAGACTGATCAGAATGACGACTACGGATCCGATTATAACTAGGTTTCAAATATAGAGGATTACATGTCTAAGGTTACAATGCTTATTAGCGGAGGATTGATTTATCCTACAATGTCTGATAAAAAGACATATATGTATTTACAGGCTTCGGATCAAGCTATTAACGGATTTTTGATTCCTGGTATAGATTATAGGCTGATAAATAAACTTATATCTAGTTCTGATAAAGATCAAAAATCAGCTCTTAGAAAAGAGTTACTTGGAGCACTCCCTAGAATAGTTACAGATACAACTGGTAAGACTATAGTAAGACCATCTGATTAGGTTTTGGATATATTTATAGACTACGCTAAGGATGAAAAGGCAGCTATACTTGAATGTATGCATCAGCTTGGATACTTTGAAGGTGATACAGCTATAGATGATACTGTAAAGATAAAGAATTATCATACGCCTAATAAGTATGTAAACAGTAAAGGTGAAACAGTAAAGGTAGAGCCTAATGGTACAAGATTCTCGTCACTTACATCCATACTTGATGACAATGGCAACAGAATAAAGTTTAATGATCCTAAAAAGAGTAGTATAGACTGCCTGAAATTAGCTGATGAATAGTTCTTTAATAAGAATAGAGAACAATAGAGAAATATTATGGCTAGAGTTCTTGATATTTAGTTTAAAGAAGAAGTTAAGAAGGCTATAAAATTAGGGCTCATTAAAGGCGATATAGACAACTATTATTCATTAGAGAATGTTGGTCTAAGCTACAATGAGTTTAGCTGTATTAGGCATTCGTTAGCTGGAACAGAAGGTATTAAAACTATTGAATAGCTGAATGCTGCGGCAGTTGTGGCAATGATGTCAGATGTTTCTACAAGATCTATTATTTCTGTACAAGAAGTAGAAAGACTATTTGGTGGTCACCCTGCATTCTATAAATGGTAGTATAGTGAGAACGAGCTAGAAGATAGACAAACTGACCAGTTAAAACGTCTTGGAGGACTTATTTCTACCGGAGCTAACCCTAGAACCGACTTCCAGGATGACTCTGAATCGAAATACACATGTGCGCAGGTTGATGATTTTATGGTCTCTTCTGAAGCTGACAAGATGCACGATGGTAACATTGATGACGCTTACCAGAATAGTGTCGAAAAGATGTTTGTGCAAGCTAATACAAAAGAAGCCGTATACAACAAACTTGTGCGTAGTGGTAAAAGTAAGAAATAGGCAGCAGATATAGCTTACGCAGAACATAAAACACAAAAAGATTTCGAAGAGTTTAGAGACAAATATCTTGACGAAAACGACAAGGCTAGAGTTACTAAGAAATATCAAGCAGAGTATAAAGCTTATGCTGGAAAGATATATGATCCTAAAGCTAAAGACCCTATAAATGTAGCAGATGGATCTGCATTCATTACAGATAAGATGTGTGAAAAGCTTTTAAGGTCTCTTGGATTATATAGCAATAAAGCCAAATAGCTATTTGCTATGCTTAGAGACCCAAATAAGCAGTATACATTCAGATAGAAGGCAGATGCGTTTACAGAGCTTTAGGAATTTATTGTTGGAGCTCAGAAGTATAGTGCATTTGGACACAGAAATGATGAACGACTTGGTAGTCTACTTATACCTTATTATAATAAGATGGCATTGTTCCCTATATTCCCATCTATCGCAATGGGAGATATGGGCAAGGTATACAATAAGATGATAAACGAAGGCGTAGATATGCTTTTGTTTGATTCTGCTGTAAAGATTGGTAACAAGCATAACTCTAAATTTGAACAGGGTAAAGGTATAGAAGAGCCATTTGTTACATTCAAATAGGATCTTAGATATCTTAGAAAGTAGCTTAATACCGACCCTAATGGAAAGATTGAGATGAATCTTGGTACATAGACTGCTAAGGTAGCACTTGCCAGTTTAATTATTGATAGAGTTAACTATACAGATTCTCTTACAGGCGAAGCTATATCTGGATCTTAGATTCTTGATAATATCATGGATTCTATAAACTAGCTTTCCGATATAGGGGTTAAAGAAGTAGATGATTTGTTCTTTACTGATGGAGAGTTTGATATACAAAAGTTCGCTAAATTCTTAAATGACGAGCTTACATCAAGAAATGCTAACAAAAACACAATTGATGCTATCACTATTAAGGTTGACGACGCTGATGGTAGTAAACATTTAAATGTGCCACTTGCAGCTCAATCTGATCCGCACTGGATAGAGAGTATTCTTACATCTGCTCTTAATAAGAGGATTGTAGATGTTAAGACTCCAGGAAATGCGTTCTATTAGAGATCTGTATTCGCTATGGAGGGGCATATCGTATCAGATGATGAGTACGATACGTTACCTGCAGCAGCTAGAAAGATCATTAATTGGTAGACTCTTAATGAAGGAAAACAGCTTCAGTTTATCAATAATGATGGCAGTATGGACGCTGTTATATCTATAGACTATTTTGAGCATATAATACCAAAAGGCATGTCTTTTGATTAGGCTAGAAAATGGTTGTTTGATAATAAGATTATAGGCAACAGAAGTGATGTAAAAGCCAATACTATTGGTTACCGTATTCCTACACAGGCTCAATCATCTATACATGCTTTACGCTTTGTAGATGTACTTCCTGTTGTAAAAGATACAATTATTCTTCCTAGAGAGTTTACTAAAGTAACTGGATCCGACTTCGATATCGATAAACTTTATCTTGCATCATTAGCATATGACGTTAAGGACAGTAAAGCAACTAGAGAATTCCCTAAAGGTACGAAGTAGTATTATCAAAACAAGCTTCTTGAGAATTACATGACACTCCTTAAGGATAATGATAATTCTATACAGATAGCTATGAGATCTATCGATAACGATACTGATCTTGTTTAGAATATAGCTAATCAATTTGATAGTGCTGGTTCAACTAAAACTTTGCCATACAATTTCTATACACTTCACGAGTAGACAGATAGACGTAGAGATTATATTACAGGTAAGCTTGGTATCGCACCATTTGCTCTTAATGTGACAAATTAGGCTCTTACTATGGCTTACGGAGTAAAATTAAAGGAGACAGAATTTACTAAGCAGACACCATTCAAACGTATAGACTTACGTGATGACAAGAATGGTAATGCTGTTATGTCATGGCTGTCAGCATTTATTAATGCTCACTGTGATATCGTAAAGGATCCATATGTATCAAAGATAAACGTAAATAGCTTTACATATAATATGCTTAATTTCCTTGTTAGAACAGGTTAGGCTGATAATTCCGTTTGGTTTATCACGTAGCCTATTATTAAGGATATGGCATTCGCTGCAGAAGCAGCTAGTGGACACTATGGTAGAGATTTAACAAAGAGTAAATACAGAGCTTAGAAGGATGCTACTGAGAAAGCTCTTAGGCAATACATAGCTGGCTATCTTGGTAAAGGAAACGAATTATATAGTCAAGATGTTACAAGGGAATTAGGATTTATAAATAGCGTGAGACTCGATTCTTTGGATGAAATTGATTAGATCGAAGATAGAGTACGAATGCTTACTAGCAATTTGTAGGAAGCTACATCCGATGAAGCTAGAATTGGAATACAAAAATAGCTCGATAAGGAATAGCGCATATTGAATGCTGCAAAAAATAATTCTCCTATCAGAATAATAAATAGTATGTTTGATAGCGAAAAATATCTTAAGAATTACGCTCTTAAATATACTAATAAGGAGGATATGTTAAAAGATCCAGATTTTTGTAGAGCTTAGGTGCAGGTATATAAGGCATGGAATATATTACAGCCATTTGTAAATGATATCTCAAAACTCGTACAGCTTACTAAGATCGATACAAAGAAGCAGGGAAATACGCTTGCTAAATAGCTGTTATATAAAGAGAAATACGACTAGTTCTTAAAGGATATTCAACAAGGTAACACATCTTTTGAACCAGAAGGCGTAATGAAAATGATGACGCATTCTTGGATTGACAAAAAGACTAATTCGTTTATGAAAGCAATGAAGAGCATTCTTGCTGGACAGGTATTTGAGGCTACTACGTCTTACACTTCATTAGTTGGTTAGCTTGGCTAGTTTATGAACAACTATTCATAGACAGAAGATATAGCCAACAAGTTAGATAGAAATGTTTCTCAGTGTATTAAATCACTCTTTATTAGAGCTTATGCAGGAGATGATAACAATAAGATAGATGTTAATAGATTGTTCTTTGGTAACAATACGATAGCTGACAGGCTTGCTGGCATAAAGCGTAGGATCAACAATCCAGATGATAAATTGTTCTACTTAAGGAATAATAAACTGCTTACATCGCTCGTAGAATCAGATTAGGTTAAAGATGAATCAACGACAGGCGCTAATGGATAGACTTATCCTGCTCCTAAGTTTGTTAGTACATTCCACAGTATATCAGAATCATCATTTAACCAAGATGACTTAACTGATGCGTGGGAAGAATTGCTTAATTATCCGGACGATTAGGAGTTAAAGGAGTTTGCTAGAGATCTTGTAGTTTACGCATGGTTAACATCTGGTGAGAAATCTGGTTTTAACAGATTCTTTAAATATGTTCCTAACTCATGGAAGATTAATAGTGGATTTGTTGGACATGTAGAGTTCTGGTTAAATAAGTTTAATACAAATCTTGAGCCAAGCATAAGAGAGGCTATTATAGATGATATACTTAGAAATAATTGGAATGATACTGATTTTGTACCACAGTACGATTACGAACGAAAAGGCCGAAAGAATTTTACTGACTCTGGAATATATGACCCATAGTTAATGAAGCCATTTGCTTTATGTGGCTATGCATTGGACAAAAATTCAGAATATGTCACCACTATCAATAGACTTGATAATGGGCAATACCCTAGATATATTACTGTAAAGGATGAGTTGTCTGATAAGTACAACAATAATGTAAATAGATCTCTTTACAGATTGGTTGGAGTTAGTAAATTTAATGGAATCAAAGATAAAGATACAGGAAACGTAAGCCTAACAGAAGTCCCAATTTATGTACTATGTAAGAAGAAGGGATTACATTTTAAAGGCAATGATATATTTGAGTTTGGTAATAGCGACTTTGGATTTGGTATGAATTATATTGGTTATCAAGAGAATGATGCTCAATATGCAAAACTTGTAGAAGAAGTTAAATAGAAGTTCTATATTAACGCAAAGAAACTAGAACCGAAAGAAACCAAAACAGAATCTCCTGTAAGGAATACTGATGTCACCACTGTTAGATCAACCGGTAAGTCTGGAGGAATTACTTACAACAAAGAATAGCAAAGTGCTATAGTGAACGCAGTATCGTTCTTAAAGACTAACACAGATCCTACATAGTATTATGTTATCGAAGGTAAAGCTGGTACAGGTAAGACTACTATAGCTAAAGAAATTCTTAAAGAATTCGAAGATGAGCAGATATATGTTGCAGCGGTATCTCATAAAGCTAAGGGTGTAATAAAGAGTAGTTTTGGAGACGATACAAGAGGAAAGAAATTCTTTAGTATAGCAGGTTTGCTCGGAATGAAGGGTATTAATGATAATGATACATAGACAACTAAATTCCAGGTAGGTCTAAAAGTTCCATTGTTAGACAATCCTCCAGCATTGCTTGTTATAGATGAGGCATCAATGATAACAGAAGATGTTCTCAAAAAGATCATTGATATAAATTCTAGTCTTTCTAGACCATTCTAGATGTTATTCTTGGGAGATATAGGTCAGATATAGCCAATCAGAGACGAACAAAGTGAATTCTATAGAACTCATAAGGATCTTTTAAATAAAAAGTCTGACATATTTAATAGTAAACATAAGTCTAAACTTATTACTAGAGTTAGATAGGGTGAGGCTAATCCAATATTGCCATATGCTGATTATTTCTGGGAAAACTCTTAGAAAGAAAATCCAGAACTTAATCCTACACAACATATTGTTAGAAATAACCAGATTACAGATAAGGGATCTTTATTATTCTCCAACAGTGAAGGAGAAGTTTTAAATTCAGTAATCAAAGCTGTTAAGAACGCTGTTGAAAAAGGTCTTACTAATCATGTGAAGATTGTAACATATCACGTAAACGAGAAGACTGAATTAAACCAGAAGATTCATGAAGCTTTATTTGGTAAGGATTCGGATTACTCAAAAGGAGATATGCTTATTTTAAATTCTCCATACGATCTACCAGATGTTAATGCCACAATGGAAAACTCTTCAGAAATATAGATAAAGAGTATTTAGGATGAAGATACTGATGAATTTGGAGTTCACACATTGTATCTTGAAACAAATGGTACTGCGTACACAAGAACTGGTAATGAGCAAAAAGATTGTGTTATATAGGTTGTATCTAGAAATGATATTGGGTTATATAATCAGAAATTATAGGAATTAGCTTCTTATGCTAAGAGATAGACCAATAGAGCATTAAAGAAATAGGCTTGGGGTGATTTCTGGGAATACAAAGGACGATATGCGGATGTTGATTTTGGTTATGCTATTACTGCTCATAAATCTTAGGGTTCTACATACGATATTGTGGTTGTAGACGAGAAGGATATAATGGGCACAACAGCTACTTCTAACCAAGAGAAATCAGAGCTTATTTATACCGCTTTAACAAGACCTAGAAAGACTGCTATTGTTATATCTAGTGTACCTGTATCTAATCCTTATACTGGAGATATAGAAAATCCTTCTCTTCCTAAACAGGCTGAGAGAAAGATCGAATATCATCCAGGAAATTGGACAAGATAGGAGGTTAATGATAACCCTGATGTGTTATTCGTTTTTGGAGATAACACAAATAGAACATCTGGCAGTAATCCTATAAGTAATGATAGTAAATATGCTAGAACCTATGGATTAGGCAAGATGTTCCCTAATGCAACAGCGGCTATAATTAGAGGTATGGATAACGCTATGCCTGTATCTACACAACATTGGTACGATCCTTCAACCGGTAGAACAAGAGATGCTGGTAGATGGAATGATTCTGATATAGATGATTTCAAGAAGGTTATAGATGCAGAGTTTTAGGCTATTAAAGACGAATGGGATACAGGTAAATATAGAAAAATCTATCTCCCATCTACAGGTTTGTCTAATGGTAAAATCTCATAGATTACAGAAGCACGTACTCCTGTGTTATTTAAATACCTGTATGATAAAACTGTGGATTTAGCAAAATATGTTAGTATAGAACACAAGAGCACTCATAACGATTATTCCGACTCTTTCTAGAATACGTATTCAGACAACGTAGTTGTAAAAGATGTTGCTAAGCCGTGGAAATCTGATAGTAGTAAATAGAATAAGACTAGAAGAATATATCTTAAAGGAAAGGAAAGTAAAGGTTATTTTGAGGTTGTTAAAGACTTAGAAGACAATAACTATTCTGTACACTTTAAGCCTACTGATAGTAAAAATCCTAACGCTTTTACTCAAGAAGAAAAAGCTATTCTATTCTAGGCTGTTGCTGACGTAATTCCAGATGGAGCAAATCTATCAACATGGGGAGAGCTTACCAAGGGCGGAATACATGGATTAAGTAGATTTGCAGATCTTGGTTTTACAAAGACTGGAGAAAGATCGGCTAAAACAAAGGCAGGTGAAGATATAAATATTCCTATATTTACAAAATTACCAAAAAGCTAGAGCACTTTGTAGAATAAGCAGAATAATAATCCGCAAAATTACACAATGAACTCTGGTGGAGCTTATGGTGGCGATACGTATTGGGATGTTATAGGTAGACAGTTTGGTTTGACAAATATAAATCATTTTAGACCTGCAGACAATTAGAGGTTGTCTAAAACTCTTAGAGATAGAAATGTTAAACCATTCTCAATCACTCATGAACAATCTAACTATGCAAGAGAATAGATAAAACAGCTAACTGGAATAGAGCTTCCTTATGATGTTGGCGGAGAATTACTTGCAAGAAACTTTTATCAGGTAGATAAGTCTGACGGCGTATTTGCTATAGCTAATATAACTAGTTCATATAAAGCAGTATAGGGTGGTACTAATATGGCAGTACAAGTTGGTATTAAATAGGGTAAACCTGTACATGTATACGACTTGAATACAGAAAGCTGGTATTAGTATAATAAATCTACAGGTAGATTCGAGGTAGAAGATACACCTGTATTAACAAAATCTTTTGCTGGAGTTGGTACTAGGAATATATAGAATTATAAAGTTAATAAAAACGGATAGTGGGTTGATAGAGAAGGTTATGTAGGATACGATAAAGCTTTGAAGGCTGCTAATGCTATAAAGGCTGTATACTAGAAGACTTTTAATACTGCTCAAACATATAATACTGTTAATATATATGCTGGAACTGGCGAGAATGCTGATTTAAGCAATTTTGCAATTAGACCTTTTACTCATCATTTTAATGATGGATCAGTTAAAGATTTCTAGTCTGTAGAATAGGCGTTCTAGTATATCAAGGCTAGTGAATTTGCTGACACAAGATCTAATGATGGAAATACTAGACCGAGTGGAAAGTCTATATAGGCTGAAATTATGGACACTACAACTGGTTCTTAGTTAAGATCTTTAGGAAGATAGATTAAAAACTTAAATGTTTAGGCTTGGGATAGATCATCTTCTTTTGTTATGAAGCAATTGTTAAAAGAATCATTTGAGCAAAACCCACAAGCTCTTCAAAGACTTCTCAGTACTGGTAATGTTACTCTAACTCATGTACAAGACAACAGTAAATGGGGTAAAGAATTCCCTAAACTTCTTATGGAAGTAAGAGAAGAACTTAGAAAGAAACAAGATTCTTATAAAGTTAAAAATGATTAGGATATAAAAGACGATCTTAAAGAGCTCGGAAAGAGAAGATAGGACGACTGTAATAAATAATTATTATGACGTGTTTGTTAAGAAATAAAGAAAACGAAGCGTTGTTAAATGAATATGAGGGTATTTTAGGTAGCCGAGAGGCTGCCTATTATGCCTTATCATAGAACAACGGATATCCTTTAGATAAGGATTTAAATGGTAAAGACTCCGCACTGTATAAGGATTTATTACAGCGTAATGGAGGTAGTAGAGAAAAGGCCATATTGGAGAAGGCTACTATATTTACGTCAAAGTTCATAGAAGATCATTATGACTGGACGCAGGATAGAATAGAGCCTACAATAGATGATTTAGATAACTATAATGGAGTATTGTAGTTTGACGCTAAATCATTTAGCTCTATGGCTCAAAATTATGGCTCTAGAAAGGATAATTTTATCCTTGCTTAGTAGTAGGAAGGCAAGACTCTTAGAGAGGCTACAGAGGCCTGGAATTAGGCAGAATACGAACGTTTGCACACTACTTTGGCAGATAGATTGGAGAAATCATTTGGTCTTACAAAATCAGTAGATAAGGAAGGCAATATACTTTTATCTTCTAAAGATTTGTAGATATAGTTTGTAGACTACATACGTAGCACATCGTTAAAAGATGTTGCAAAAGCTTCTGGTTAGTACATATCTAATAAGCTTAGTGCTATAGGCAACGTGATTAAAGTAGCATTCGGAAGAAGTTCTGCAAAGCTTAACACTGAATCTCATGAGATATGTCATCATTATCTTAATATGTTTCAGAATTCGCAGATGGTGCAAAAGGCTCTATCTGATATTATGAGTCAGTATAAGATAAAAAATATAACAGAAGCAGAGGAAAAGCTTGTAGATATACTTGTTGGCAAAGCTAATGATATTGCCGAGCGTACAAAGGCCGCTGACGTGTGGGAGTAGTTTAATACGTAGGTTAGAGATGCATTTAAAGACCTAGTTATAGACGACTCCAACAAAGAGATGCTACACGAGTATCTGGCATAGTCGTTCTTACTTAATATAGACATTAATTAGGTTAAGGTATCAGCAGAGTTTAACAAAGTAAAACTTGAGAACAAAGCTAAGTTCTAGCTTATGGCTGACAATACACTTAGCAAAGATGAGGCTATACAAAGACTGTAGGACCTATTTGATACATATGACCATATTGTTTCAAAAACGCCATCGTAGATAAAGATATAGGACAAGCTATTCTAGACTATGCAGAAAATGTAGAGACAGTCTGATGATGACGCTATTTGCACATTTGTAAACTACGTTGTAGATAGAATTGGTTATATGGACCAAAACGGAAATATAACAGATGGTTCTATATACAAGTTCTTGGAGAATTCAAGAAAAAATAACTTTAAAGGTATTACAGCCCAATAGCTCATAGATATAGATAAGAACTCTATAGGCTTCTTTAAAGAGGTGCTAAACCAAATAAATTCAGCTAAGGTGTTCGGTAACTTCCCTGCTATATTAAAGACTCATATAGATCAAATAAATGCATCTATGCAGGATATTTCTGTATTATATAGAAATGCACTACATGCGCTTACAACCGGTATTGTAGATCAATACATAGATGATAACATGGGTCTTGGTAATATAGAGAATGCTAAGATTGTTGCTGAGGACTGGCTTCTCAGACAAGCTATGTATGGAGATATCAGCTGGCTTGAGATGTGGGCAGGAATGTATGGAAGATCTAGTTCTCCTATACTTAGAATATTGTACAATAAGGTTAACGATATCGATTATGATAGATAGGTATTCGTAAACAATATTGGTCACCAAATAGATGCGCTCAGACGTAATGCTTGGAAAGCTATGAGTAAGCTTGTTCCAGGAAATCCAGAGATGGTTTTGATGGAATTTAATAAAGATGGTAAGGCTACAGGTAATTTTAGAACCGAGTACAATCAAGGACAGTATGAACAGGACCGTCGTGAAGAGCAATAGCGCTTGATGGAAAAGTATGGCTATGAGTAGGACGAGGATACTGGAGAGCTTATTGATAAATAGACAGGTTGTAGTGTATACCAGGAAAAATGGAAGTATACTCCAGCTGGATGGCAGAAGCCAAAATATTACAAATACCTTGATGAAATGGACGCATTTGATGATGGTAGAAGAATAAAGTAGTACACTAGAAAATACTACCAAGAGATGCGTTCTGCTCCTATATATTATCCTAAAACTAAGAATGACCCTATACCTGCTAATCCTCATGGTCACGGCCTGTCTCCAGATACTATAAGAGAAAAGCAAAGGATAGACGAAGACCTTAGATATTATGCAAAACAGGCTACAAGAAAAGATGGAACAGTACATTACGAAGATCTATCTCCAGAGTAGTAGAAAGCTTATTTGCTGGCAAAAGAAGAGGCTGAGTAGTTATCTAATCCATTCTATCCTAATGGAGAAAAGAAGGAGGATGACAAGTACAGGATGGCTATCGAGTTAAGATCGTTCAATCAATGGGTATCAGATTAGACTGATTATGATTAGGATAATGCTGCTTTTGTACAAGAGCTTAATGCCATTACAGATCCTGTAAAGAGAGATTAGTTTATAAGACTTAATTCTACAGTAGCTATAAATCCTTTGTTATATAAGCTTGCAAATGTTGGTCAGTCTTAGTATAATGATCCTGTATTAAAGTATCTGTAGAGTGGTCTTCTTACTTTGACAAAAGACAACAGAAGTATATCTAAAGACTTCTCTAGATTACCACATGACTCAGAAGCGTTCTTTGCTAATGCATAGCAGATCGAACAAGATATAGAGGATTCTGGCAAAAATGGAACTAAGTCTGATTTTAGAAAGTACTTTACTTACAGACTTGCTATGCAGCCTGGTTTAAATAAAAGTAAATTAGACTTCTTTAGAGACAAGTATTTTGATAGAGCGAAGAATGGAGAGCTTAATCAATTCTTTGGTCAAGATATAACAACGTTTTCTGATTCGGATTTAAGATACCTTATCGACCATAGATTCTTCTTTAAGAATACAAAGAAGGGTCCGTAGCCTCTTGATTGCTTCTATGAGATAACACCAAAGAGCAGTACGTTTGTATACAATGGGTATACGTATAATTCTATTATACTAAAACCTACAGGAAGATTTTCTAAAAGAAGTAATGCTACTCCAAGTAAAATCTATGACGATAGGTATGATTTTTAGAGAAAAGAACCAGGATATTAGCTTACAGATAAATATAAGGACAAATACTTTGACTAGGAGATAAATTAGAACTCAGATATCAGAGCACTTTATGACATGCTTACTAGCACAATGAAGTAGATGTATGAGAAAATACCAGCTATTAAGTCTGGTTATAATAACGCGCTTCCTTAGATAGAAGGTACTACAGCCATGCTCTTATCAAGAGTAGTTAAAGGACCTAATTCAGCTAAAGATACATTTGGATATATCTGTAAATCTATGGTAAGTATAATGCCTAGTGATACAGATGTCGAAGTAAAGGGTGCAAAACAAAGAGTTACCCCTAGCGGAGAAGATGAAAGTACTGTTCCTATTAGATTTGTCAAGCGATTAGATAATCCAGAATACATAAGCTCATCTATCTGTAGCAATGTTATACAGTTTGTAGATATGGCTAAGAATTATGAAGGTAAAATGGAATTGTTGCCGGAAATTCTTGCTATACAGAAACAGCTTAATCCAGAATATAGAGAAGATAAATATAAAAGCTCTAGATCAGGAAATGTTTACAAGCATTTCAGGAAGATGGATAAGTATAGTAGTCAGAGAAGCGAGGAAGCTATAAACACACTTCTTGAAACATAGTTCTATGGTAAGAATGTAGTATCAGGTCTTACTAAGAATAACGAGAAGAGCGATACTGCAAGAGCTTTGATATCTAGGGCAAAAAGATACGGCTCTATCCATATGCTTGGTCTTAACACGGCTTCTATGACTGTTGGTGCATTAGATGCAAACTTACAGATATTTAAGGATTCTCTCGTAGGTAAATATCTTACTATGAAAGACTTCGGCTGGGCTATAATTAAATTGCTGAGTCCTAAAACTATTATGAATAATTTTAGGGGATTAGGAAAATCCTAGCCAACAACTAAAGAAGGAGCCTTAATGCAGATGAATCAAATAAGTAAGAATAACTCTGAAATATTTGAAAGTTTACATAAAGGTTGGTTCAGAAGATTTTGTCTTAAATACCTTATGATGGGAGGTTATACTCTCGGTGATTATATGAATAACTCTATAGTAATGATGTCATTCTATCATCACACTAGACTTTTTGAAGATACATCATATGCTGGAGTTGAGCCCGGATTCTATACTCGTAATCAACTTATAAAAGCATTTACTGACGCTGGATATACAAAAAGGTAGGCTAAAGCTGTATATTCTGACTTACATACAACACTATACGACGCATATGATTGGGAGCCTGGTGATTATTTACCAACCATAAATAAGGCGTTTGCAAAATATTTGAATAACAAGATAGCCAAGAATGTAAAGAACAAAATTGCCCAAAGAACTGCTTTTTATAATGGTGTCATGCCTGCAACAGAAGTGTCCAAGGCTAGGTAGAATTTGTATACTGCTATGATGTTTATGATGCGTAACTTTATTGTAGGTAATATATATGAAAGAATGCAGAATGCAAACGATTACATCGTAAAGGAATTGGATGAAAACGGAATTCCTGTAAAGAATCCTAAGACAGCTGAAGAGGCTTAGAGCTACGGATATTATAACTATGAAACCGGAGAAATAGAAAGAGGGCATTATACATCTATAGCTAACTTGGTTAGGAGATATGTAACCAATTGGGTTTACGGATTACGTTCGTTACTGTCTAACGACTAGGCAAAGAAATAGGAATACGAAGAAAAGAGAGAAAAGCTAAAAGGTATAACATAGCTTGAAATCGAAGGTGTTAAAGCAGTGTCTGCCGATATTGCTATCTGCGCAGCTGCTACGTTAGGTTCTATATTCTTAAAGATGAAAGCTGATGAGGATAAGTCGTGGTGGATACAGTATCTATACTTGGTATCACTTCGTCTTGCAGAGGCTAGAGGTACAAACCTTGACCCAACAACTGTTGCTGACTTTGTGGGATCTATTACAACATTGTAGTCTGTATGGAATGACTTTGGAACAGGATTTACATATATGCTCGACGTTCTTGGTCTTACTGGTCATAATCCTACTGACACCGTAAAGTCTGGTGCGTATAAAGGGTCTAGCAGGTGGTTTAGGGACGCAATGAAGATGGTTCCATTTAGTAATTTGTACGAAGATGCTAACTATAATACATTGAGAGCAAAACAGAATTACTATAGAAACAAATACTGGTATTTACATTTGTTCGGAAACGATTCTACAGGAAGTTCTTCTGGCGAACCTGTAATGCCTGACGATTATAACAACAATGACGATTCTTTTAGAGGAGGATCGTTTGACGCCGTATAGGATTTTGGAGGCGGATCATTTGATGCTGGTGGAAGTTTTCAACCATAATGACTCTATCTGAAATTCACCGAATTATCGACGACTCTTTTGAAAAAAAATAAGGGGAGGGACTGCTCAATTGCAATCCTTCCCCTTTTGTTTTACCTGTAAATATGTCATCAATTGTATATTGGAAATCTTCCAACGGCATTTCTTTATTCACCATTAATACACAAGGCATATGATTAATCACGTTTATGATATTATCATTATAGCCCCAAAAAGATGCTATTTTCAAGCAATCTTTTAAATCTAAATCACAGTTACCTGTAATAAGACTTTTCCGTTTTCCCGTCAGAATAAATCCATAAGCTACACAATTTGTACTATCAATCATTTTGTATCTAGTCGTATGTAAGTTCTTGCACTTCTCAATACGATTGATACGGTTGATAGAATTTTGTGTAACTTTATCACACTTGAATAACATATAAATTATAGGCATATCTGTTGGATGATCCAGATCTTCTGTAAAACATCCAACAAACTGCTCATCAATATCTGATGGCAGTATGTCTTCATCAAGTAGTGGAATTACTACTTTGTCGAAATCTGTCATAGGTTTAAAGTTTCACTACCGTCTCCAGCGTAATACCCATAACCATGTTCCCATAGATTTTTATCCATGTGCCATGCTATTTCTGTCATTGTATCATTTATTACATCGTTTCTAGAACAAACCTGAGATGAATCCAATCTAAAAACTCTTATTTCGTTACTGCCTGTTGTATCAATAGCAATAATATAAAACTCGAATCTCCATTTATCAAATTCATCAGTTATTCCTAGTACATTTGCAAGATACCAATATACAGCATCCTTATAAAAACACAATTGTCTACAGTAGTCAAATTCTTTCATACTGTCCTCAAAGTGCCACAGTTTGGCCGTAGTCTTGATATCCATAATTGTACATACTTTGTTTTGAAAGTCGAATGTACAACTATCTAATAAAGATTTGCATTTAATGCACTTAAACGGTAAATGAAAATCCCAATTTATTTGGAATTCATGATATATATGAGTAAAGCCGTATTCTCCAGATTTTCGCAACAGTATGCATGCTAATTTGTGAGCTTGCACATTATTCTTAATAGTATCAAGTTGTTTTAAATCGTATTCAGATATAAGTATCTTGTTCGTTTTTAAGGCTTCGATATAATCCTTATACTCTACGCTTATTTTAAGCGCTTCTGAGAGGATTTTATCTTCACTCTTGCCAACTATACTATATGACTTGCGATAGGCTTCTGAGAGCTGTTTATTTAGCTCTATTTCAACGGTATTTATTAAGTTTTCACAGAACTTTTGTGCTTGCGCACTTTTAGGCTTTTCGCCATCGAACAGAACGTAATCATTCCAGAACTGATCTGGCTGAAGCAGGAACTCATGTATCATGGTTCCTTTACGTAACTGTGGTAAATCCAAGCCTTTCTCTTTACCATCCAGCATATTACGAAAATAGGCCGGCCCTTTATTCAAGAACCAGCCTATCGCACTATTACTAATACGTGTATTATCTTCGTAGTATGGAATGTCGTATTCCGGTATTTTATACTTTGGTGTAATCATTAGCATTCTGCACAACAACAATCACAACAGCAATCATCTGAAGCTAATTTGTTCTTAACGTTCTTATGATTGTTCTCTTTACAAGAACGAGCATGAGGTTTTATAGTACCTTTTGAAGAAAGGTTCATATCCTCAAACAATTCTTCGAATGTCGTAGTAGGATAATTGTTAGCTTCCTTTACGAAAGAAACAATGTTATCAAAACTACATACCTCGAAGTTATCCTTAATAAAGTCTGTTAAAGATTTAACTTCCTTCTTATCATTAAGCTTGTCATTCAATACCTCCATTATAAGAGATGGAGACATTTCTTCAAACTCACGCCAATAGCGAATACGAGAACAACGGTCTATCAGATACTCTGATATCTCACTGTCATCATTACAGGTAAACAAAATCATATGCTTACCCTTAGTATCAGAACCATCCAATACCTGTAATAAGAAAGAATCATCGTAATCTGCAAGAACTTTGTCAAGCTCATCAAACAAGAAGCAAACACTTGTGTCACCGAGCATCTCTACAATATTTCGAAGGATATGTGGACGTATGTTTTTGTCTATGTTCACAATTGGAAGACCGCTCTTATTGGCAATCATCTTAGCCATTACTGTCTTTCCTGATCCCTTCAATCCTGCAAGCATTACACCAGTAAATCCGCTCTCAGACAGGTTATAACTATTAACAACCTTGTCTATGAAACGTTCATCACGAGATGTACAATATACCTTAGAAGGCAAAGGTAACTTACCAGACTCTTGTAGTGATACGGTGTCAGTATAACGGTCTACAATAATATTGTAAACTGTTCCTGGAATCAAATCATACTCAAGACCATCTGTGTTAAACTTAAAGTTTATATTATTACCTACTTTCAAAAATTTCTTTTCCATATTTACTGATATTATAATACTCAAATATTGGTTTTTATCTCTTCTATCATCTCGTCTACCTGTTCATGGTTACGTACGAGATAACATTTCATTTTACTTCGATGTCGCTTAAGATAATGCTTAAACAGTTTCCATCTAAGAGGGAATGAATCTCCCATAAGACCTTTGCATTCTACTACAAACCCATTTCCAATGAAGTCAGGTAGGTATGTTAGAGGTCTTATTTTTTCACCTAAATACTCGAATTTATCCAGTAATACGAAATGCTTTGGCTCATATTTAACTGGTATTCCAGCTTTCATAAAAGCTTCATAAGTATAGCATTCGAGTTTACTCCTAAAATGGAGACCATACTTATCGACTTTTGTCGCATTCCGTACTCTGCCTTTGGATTTCTTTTTAGATTTCTTGCCTATCATAATAAAAATTCTTTCCCCTTATTTTGGATACAGAAGTTCTATTAAAATAGACAATTTCGCCATCAGTTACTTTTTGTTCGCCTCCAGGATGAACGCATACGCATATACATCCATCATCGCTATAACTATCCCAGATAGTCATCTGCAATTTATTTGGAAGATAAATACGCATAAATCCACCTTTGTCGAGACGAATTTTCTTAGTCAGCTTCTTTGTAAGCCATTTATGCAATAGAGGAGACATTACTGCACCTCCCAGCACACCTAATAGGCATCCTATTACTACATCAATCATATTTCTGTAACGTTTTTGTTAACCAGTCTTTCATGGTGCTAAATCCGTTGTCACGAACAGCATCTGATAGATCTTTGGCTTTAAATTTCTTATTAATGAAAAAAGCATCTATTTTGTATTGCTTACTATATTGTCTAGCCTTAAGCATACCGGTTTGATCTCTATCATACAGTATAACTATATGTTTCCATTTGGAACGTAGAGATCTGAGTATATCTTCAGGTATAAACACAGTTTCACTAGCAGCAGCTATTGCATTAAAACCCATCTCGTAGCAACACATCACATCTTTCAGTGATTTTGTTATTATGAGTAGGTCGCCTCCTTCCTTAGGCAATTCGGATAATCCCTGTACGTGCCGATTCGTCAAATTGGTACGCCATTTAGTAAACTTGGAAGCAAGTGGACGATAAATCTTAAACTTATCATACACTTTATATGCATACATAGGACTATTCTCTTTGTAGATACTTCGGACGATACTATTACAAAGAAAGTATTTAATGCTAAACACATTGAACTTTTTTAAGGTATCAATATGTATTCCGAACTGTTTCCAGTACTGTTTGTCTACATTGGTAAACGGCTGTCGAACTATTCCGATATCGGTATCTCCTTTCGGTTTATCGTACGTATTTGTCCTTACGATTGTATTAGGATTTATTCTGCGTACGATTCTCAATAATTCTCGTTCAAGCTCTTCTCTAGTCGTTATACCTTTGTATTCTTTTAGGAACTTCAGAGAGTTTCCGCATTCTCCAGTTCCAAGATCTTTCCATAACAACCCTCCTGTTTTAGAATGAAATATTCCAAATGAAGGGTTCTTATCTCCAGACCTTAAAGGACTATTCATTAGTTTTCCAACTTTGAACTGTCCTAGACAATACGTATAGATGTCTAAATCATTTACTTTGTCCAAGATATCTTTCAAGGACATAGTAATCGCTGTTCTAGTACTATACATAACTTATAAGTTAGGGGCTAGGTGCGGATTCGAACCGCTTCCTTGCAAGGATCCAATCTAGCCATGTAGTGGAAAGTATCGGATTCGAACCGATAAGCAGGGTAGTGTTTCTTTTAAGCTTGCACACATTCCAATCTATCAATGCCCTTGTTTTACCATTAGACTAACTTCCCTAAAAATGAGCAGTTTAATGACATGCTCAGGTCTACGTTGACGGACGTATAGCAGTTTACGGAGATGCTAAGCTCGGACTTTAGGTTATTCAAACCCGCACTTACGTAGCGTACACGCGTATGAAATCTGATGCCAGGTAAACTGTGCATCATAGATAATATCGGCCTTCACAGGCGGACAGAGCTATTACTTTCACAAGCTGTAGCTCTTCTTATCATCAGAAATGTTGTGGCTCTGTAGGGATTCGAACCCTACTGGACTTTTGTCTATATAACAAAACATGATTAAAACGTCGATTTGGATCTGTTTTCGCATACGTCCATGCTTGTGTCTCACGACACCCTGCGAGCCTTATTGGAGGCATTTCACCTCCAAAGGGTAACTGAATTACCTAGCTCCACCAACACCCTTTCATGGCAGTATTATCTCCCTTGGGTGTATCCACTTGTTGTATAGTTTGGCACTCCTGCTATGTAAACAGTATAAGAACCATTTACCGGATTTCATACAATCAAGTAGTATTTCTATTTCTTCAGGCGTAAACCCCTTAAAAGGGAAGATCTGATGCGCCTTCTGCATTCGCAGTTTCCGGAGTAACGGTTGGTGGCACGTTAAGCGGATCGTTGTTCTCCTTATCGGCAACAACTGGTCGCTCCATAAGATCGTTCTTAAAGAGCTTAATCTGCGAATCTGTATTAGACATGTCTTCAACGAAGATTCCGAGCTTACTTACTTGAGTATAGCCCTTCTTGTCATAGATAACCTTCAAACGGAGCTTTTTCTTGGTAGCAACCATAGGGTCAAGCATCTTCTTTGTCCAGTCAATCATCTCCTTGAATGTAGAAAGCTCTGCATCTGGTCTCTGTGGGTAGAAACAATCAAGAATCTGACAAACTCGTCCAAACTGAGCGTTATCACGCTTCTGCAAGTCTTCGTCTGTCTTAATATACATTCCCTTTGTATTCTTCCACTCTGTCAGAGTAGCTGTTTGACCATCCTCGTTCTCAAATACGATCTCGAGGAAATCGAGACCCTGAGGAGACTTGTTACAGTTTACCTCTTTAAGAGTGACATCCTGGTTGATGCCTACTGGCATATAACTACTATTACTAAATTCTTCGTTGCTAATTGCGGCTGTCTTTGTACTAAACATAATCTCTATTATTTTAATATACGTAATGCTAACATATCAAGTTTATTCTCAGCATAGTATGCTGCTGATCGAATAGATCGATATATCAATTTACTTAAATATTCTATCCCAATGTGTTGTAAGTGTCCCATCTTCATTACCTTCTGCAATAACGATATCCTTTCCGGCTATGTGTCTTGCACGAGCCTCCATGATGGTATCAGATGTACCACCTTTAAAGGATATATGCGTTTCATTTCCTTTGCGATATACATAACCAACCGCATCGGCTAATCCACACACGATTTTACTCAGCTTACCAACCAAGTCGAGCTCTTTTGCAGAAACTTCAACACCATCCTTTTCAGTTACGGTGTCTTTAACGTGACCTACAAGAATAAATTCGTCACACAAATCTCGGAACATATCAACTACCTTCTTTACTGCGTCTCTAAGATATTTATATCCAGCACCGTTAGGTAAGGTGGTTACGTCTGTGCCGTCCCACTTCTTACCCATTGGAGTTTGTCGATAGAGTGTACAAGCATAGCTCATACAAATATCCTCAAGTCGTGTAGCATTATCGATAGTGATATGCTTATAGAAATTATGACCTACTTCTTTATTCTTGGCACGAATGGCACTTGCTGCTTCTCCTAAATCGTTGATCGTACGACACTGGATGGCCATCGCATCAACGAAGACAGAGCCTCCCTCAAGGTCTATGATAAGGTTATTATCCAGCTGTGCAAGACAAGATGTCTTACCAGCCTTTGGAAGACCATAGAGTATAAGATATCTAGGATTTTCAGAAACTGCAGGAATTTTACTAGTAGGTAATGTTAAACTCATGATACAATGATACTAAAAGTTTTAATTAAAGCTTAATGTTAATATTAATGATTGTCTTCTTAATCTCTGGACTAAGTGAAGAGATGAAGTTGTAATCACTAAAATCAGAGTAACTATAAATGTCGGTACCAATCTGAATCTCATCATTGTAGAAAATGACAGGGAGACCATTCTCAAGACGGTAAATCTTACCGAGCTTAATACCCTTCATAATACTCTTCTTCTTGCCATAGTTAGCAAGAATATCACAAGCCTTTGCGAACAAAGTGTCGCCCTTCAGAGGCTTGTAGATATAAGTATGATCCAACTCGTCGAACATGGCATCAATCAGATCGTCATCCTCCTTCTTTGTGTTAAACAAATAAGAGTTGTTCTTCTTTACAGTAGAAAGAATAATATCATCGAGAATCTGAGAATAAATGTTACCATTGTTAGTGTTCTTAATGTTGTTGTCAGTAAACTTAATATCGTATGTTGTCATAATTCAGCCTAAATTTTAATTGCTTAACTTTCTATCAAGTTGTTATACGCTAAGTCATTCTGGAATTCAAGTATGCAGGGCTTTCCTGCGTCTCGATTCTTCAAGATGTGTAGATACACCTTGTTCTGAGTAGGTAAATGGCTCGGGCCGTATTCTTGTATTCCAAGAATTTCGGGCCTATGAATGACTATAACATAATCGCTAGCTTGAAATAAAGCGTCAGCAGATGAAATGTCGCTTCTCATAGGATAATGCGACAAAGAATTGTTTATTCTTTCTGGTGATTCAATATTTCTATTCATCTGTGCTAGTTGTAACACTGATGTCATAGGATACTTTTTGGCGCTTATGAAAACTCTTTCGAGTTCCTGCATGGTTTCTATAACGCTGCCTATAGGCTTCGTCAATAGAGCATGGTCGTACATTATCACAAAATGTTTATCGGTACCCTTTATGTATGTATTATAGAAATACTTAATAATATCTTCTGCTTCCTTGGGAGTTGTAGGATTATCTACAAACCATATAGGATACTCCTTTAGTTGATTAGATACTGAGATGACTTTTCTGAAGGTATCGTCATCTAGGTCCGTTTCCGAACTATACAAAGTCGAAGTCGTTTTCCTAAGCTTACTAGAAAGCGTTCTTCCAACTTGCCTAAATCCAACCATCTCTAACGAGAAAATCAGAATTACTATTTCTTCACCAGGATTCAAATCAACAATATCAGTTGAGATCTCATTTGCGAATGAGCTCTTACCACTTCCTGAAATACCAGCTATGGTGTAAACGGTATTAGGTTCAATACCTCCCATACACTGCTTATTAAACTTAGCCCATCTAGTCTTTAGAGATGTTATAGAGTGATCTCTACGACCAGATATGTAGTTTATCGCCTCTTGGGCTACAACTGACATTGGTCTTATAAGATTAGATAAGTTCTGTTCCATAAGTCGATTCCTCAATTTTAGAGTTGTCTTGCATTTCTTCCTCAGATTCTTCCCATTGATGGTCTACGAGCCATCTCCACATCGTCTTCATATAACTTAGTTTACCCTCGTTAGTCTTTTTCTTCATTTCGAAGTCGAGACACTGAATAAGATGTTGAGCCATAGCTTCGCTTTGACCTACATAAACATTAAATAAATGTCTACACTTGTTAACGTTGGCTCTCAGATAGTTTTTGGTGCCATCTGGTCGTAGAACGTATATTGGGTACATTTCATAAAACAGATCGAAATAGTCCTGTTTAGGTCGAACTATATCCTTAAGCGTATCTGTTGCATGATATGTAATTGACTTACCTCTCTCGATCGAGGTAATAAGTCCCTGAGAAATTAAGTTTGATATTTCTTCGTCGCTAACTAGGCTGACAATTTTGCGGACGTCTTGATTATAAGTTTTTTGATTCTTATCCAATACCAAACTTAGGAATATTAATTGATTTGAATTTAGTCCTGGAATGTCCAGGAGTTTTGTGTTTAGTTCAATAATCATCTTATATACGTTGATAAACGATTAATCATCGAATATTGTCAACTGGCGATTAACAAACTCACTAGCTATCTTTTTTGCTTTGCTAATGTAGTATTGGTAATCCAGATGACGTTTCTCTATTGGTGTGGCATCTATCTTGTTAAGAATTCGTACTCCATATTCTGTTATTTTTGTTTCAGAACGATTTTCGTACATTTTGTCCTTAATTTTCATAAGATAATAGCCACTACTTGACGCGTAATATCTATTAATACGTTGAATCTGTTTTCCTCCATATTCAACTTTTGATTCCTTGTTTACGCTTTGTGACATCAAGAAATCACGGACATCTCTATCCTTCTTAATAAACTTGTCTATCGGTTCATTGTTCAAAAAATAGTTTATCACAGCTTTGGAGATAACAACTGGTGTCATGCTGTTGTTAAGACCAATTTCTGTGATAAACTTGCCTTTCTTTTCTATCAGTCTTGGATCTCCAGATTGGGAGTATCCTTTGCGAACACCAAAGTAATTGTTCACGTCGTACTGATAAAACGACTCGTAATCATCGGATTCGAATGTTAACTGGGTTAATTGCTCAACTTCCTTAATTGCATCGGCTATTGCGAAGCGGGCGGATTTGTTGGCAATGTAGACGACACCATCTGTATTGACTTGTACAATCTTACAATTCAATTCTAGAAGCCTATCCACTAACATAAGTAGTATAAGTTGCCCATTTATACGTATCTTGTATACGTTAAGTGGATCATAAGCCCAGCTACTTTCTTGTTGCATCTTTCCTGTAAGAGCATTAAGAGCCTGTTTAAATGCCTTAGACTTTAATAACTCTCCATTACGTTTGGCAGCCAAGCGCTCCTTGTATAGAGCGCTGTACACATTCCAAAAATCTTCTCCTAAGTGAACCGGAAGCCAATGGTTTATAATGGCTAGCGAAGGATACATAGACGTAACGTCGGAGTGTCCTATAAATTGTTCAGCTGTAGGTTTGTAGACTCTAGGCTCATTGATGGTGTGTATACCACCTTCACCTATAGAGTAGCAAATATTTGAGAGAACAAACTTCTTCTCATAGTTTTCTTGTTTCTTATCAGACTTACTTGCATTGCAAGTAGCATTTTTTACATCCAATAAGACTTCTTTCAACTTTGGATTAGAATATTGTATAAATGGGAGTATGATGTCACCTAGGCGAATGTTTCCGACTTTTCGAGCACGAGTTTTTAGCTCGTCTTTTGTTGTGTTGGTAATGTCTAAAGTCTTTCGCAAGAGTACTTCTTCTCCAAATCGTACACCACTCATCGACAGTGCATCAAACCCCCATTCTTTTTCCACTTCAAGACGTAGTTCTACATCTTCTTTTACTTTATTAAGCAAAGTCTCAGTAGCTTCTACGTCGTTCACATTATACTCTATCATAGCGTCAATATCACATTCTGGGATCTGCAGATCAAAGCTTCCTTCATACTCTTGTACATTTGTCATATGTAAGAGTATTTCTATTTCTTTTAAGCTTTTTTGCTGTTTGGCACTATAGAGCATCAACATAAGATCAAATGAATAGAAGTAGTTTGAATACTTGTATACTTTAATCTTATCAATATTTCCTGTTTTTTCCGAACTTATTATTTCTTTACTAAGATAGTAGAGAGAACTACAAATTCTCGAGTATCCTAGTCGCTTCATTCTACTACAGAAATGTATAATGTAACTTATGATTATGTCATCATAATGCTTATTGTTGTAGCCGCACATTATATGATCAGTTCTGTTTGTGTAGAAGAAGTCAACTAGTTCTTCTAGTTGATTTTTACGACAGGATATCTCGAATTTATATAGTTTATGACTCTCTGAATCTTTACAAGTACAATGAAAACAGTTTGGAAAAACTTCTATGTCATATAGAACTACTGGTCTTTCCTTTACTATCATAGTTCCCTAGTGAGGGTTTGCACCTCGCAGTCATATCCTTTCGGAGCACACTAGGGTGACCAGTGGTGTCCTGGTCGGTTTTGAAGAAGTTACGCCTTAAGCTGCCATTCGCATCTTATTTGCGCCTGGCAACAGGAGTCGTCCCGTCTTCTTTCGATGGTCTTTAAGGTTTGTACAAACAAGATTACCTCGTTTTGCTTTTACCTTATTTGTCTCCTTATGAGCCATCTTCATGACTTTACTGTGTTCCGGAAGTTTGTTTACACCTCCATACTTAGCAGTTTCGCCATTGTCTTTTATCTGAGCAACTTCCTGCTCAGTAAACTTGTCGTCCGAATGTTGGAATCGTCCTACAAGTTGTAATTTGTCATATTTAGCGACAACTAAGTCTCTAATATGTTCTTCTGCAGCATTCTTTTCTGCTTCCCAAACTGGGAACTGCTGCTCGTAGAACAAGTCGTCTTTCTTAACCGGGCACGGGTGCTTTCGCTCCCATTTCTGCAACTTGTGTTGAACATACCCTTCCATGAGCTCGGTATGGTTAAGCTTCGTAACCTTTCTGCTAGATTCAATTTTGATCGAATAACGCTTGAGCAGTATGAACCAAGATTTCTTCCGGGAAAGACCATGTATACCATGTTCTTTACAGAACTTAGAAGTAGTTCCGTGAGACTTGTTAAAATCTTTAAGCCATTTCTCTTTGATGTCACGATATTTTTTAACATAATCGTCCAAATATTGATTATTCTGGGTATTCATAACGTTGCCTCCTATGATTAAGCTGCTTGTTTAACTGACTTTTGTTTAACTTCTTTCACCTGTGTAGGCTTTTTGTTTACGGCTTTAGCCTTAACTTTGAGCCCACGACGAAGCTTACGTCCTTCAGCCTTAGAGCCGTGACGGAAGTTATACGTGTTCTTCTCGAGCATCTCCTTAGCCTTCTTCTTAGCTTTACGGAGATTGTAGAAGTTCACACTAGCGTTCTTTGAGCACTCGATAGTATGAGGATCACCTCCCTTCTTATGCTTGTTGTGATTGCCTGACATATCTATGCCAGCCTCCTCGAATGGAGACTTATCATCAGAACGATACTGATAGAATGTAGCATTACCTACAAGATCGCGCAGTTTTGCTACCACACTTGCTGGCACATTCTTAAAGAATGCTGTAGAGTTAGTAATACATGCAGACTTAATGCCGCAATCCTTTACCAACTTCTCAAGCTCCTTCTTCTTTTTCAGAATAGAATCACATATAACTGTAATATTGTATACAGTGGCGTTGTCCCACTGCTTCTTTGCGATGTCTATCACCTTCTTGGTGTCGGCATCATTGAGATGCATACGCTTGCACCGACGGGTAATTGATGCGATATGACGAGCCATGGCGACATTACGACGCTCTTCCTGATTCTTCAGGCGGTCTTCCAGAGTGATTTTAACAGGCTCTGAAGCCTTTTCCTTCTTGGAGTCGATCAGTTTATCCATGATGCTCTTTTTGCGCGCTTTACGGGCCTCTATGCGAGCTTTAGAGGCAGCATATTTAGCCTCCTCGTGAGCTTTCTTTTCAGCCTTCTTCTTTGCCTTAGCATCGTCTTTTGCTGCAGCAATTTCTGCATTCTTTATAGCAGCCTTAGACTCTTCCTTCTTAGCTGCCTCAGCCTTAACTGGTGTAGTTCCTATCTTAGCCTGAACCTTCTTGAGGTTCTTCTTGTTATTCTTCTTTGACATAATTTTGATAATTTAATGTGTTAATAATGTTATTTTTAAGGCAAGGGATTCCTTATTGTGGTTCGTGTAAGTCTCGATCTTACTCCTTTCGGCGACCCTTATATTTGTCTCGAACCTATAGTATTTAAACTGTCAGATCCATCTCGAACTTATCTGCAATAGTATCTTTAATCTCAATAGAAGTCTCATTGTTAAACTTCTCGAGATTAGCGTCAAACTTATTTGCTAGTAGTTGCTGATCATGGATAAGTTGAGCAATCTTAGCTGATGAGAATATCTCACGCTTAGGCATAGCCTTCAATCCCTTCTTTGCCTTAGTTGATGGATCAAGTGTCTTGATCATCTTAAGTTGTGCTATTGCCTCCTTTGCCTCGCATGCTGCAAAAATACTATAGTTATTTGTCTTCTTAAAATCCTCGTAAGAGAATGTAGTTGTACCTGTATTAAGAGCTACCAAAATACCCTTAATCATAATACGCTTCTCACTAAGCTGCACAATCTGGTTATACAAGCTCTTGAGATCTAAGCCAGAACCTTGCTTTGCTGCAATTGCCTTTTTAGACATGAGGTTCTCTGCTCGAATAATTCGCCAATACTTATTGATAGTAATATCAATATTCTTACGAATTGTGATGATGTTTGCTGAGTTCAATTTAATTGATTTCTTATTCATATAGTTTGATTAAAATTAAACAATTTACTTGAATCAGCCATTTACCTAGTTCCTATATTACATATAACTGTAATAAAGAATAAAAGACATCCATTGGCAATCCTGCCCCGCAGGGCGGATTACCTATTCTCCGCAGAGAACGTTTAAGGATGCCTTTTAATATAAACTAATAATATTGTCTTTGCATTTCGTTGTAAACAATAACGAAATACCATGCATGAATGTGTATTCTTCTGCGCACAGTTCGTACACCATTCCCGCAGGAATGTTTCTGTTTATGGCATTACTCGTTTAGCGTTTACAATTCCGTACTCCAACTCAATCATTGGTTTACCTATGCAGTCTTTAACCTGCAAAACTTCTTTACGTCCGTTGATATTGATAACAATTTTCTCAGGAAACTCTTGCTGAGCGTTAAGCCTTGGCCCTGACACCCGGGACCCCGCAGGGTCCGCTCCTACGCCATCAGCAATGCTAGAATTCTGACATACTTTTGTCGCAACATCATACAGTCGTTCTACGACCCAGTTAAAGTTTTTATCTTTAACTCCTTTCATCACAATTTCTTGTGATAGTCCTTCCATAATGGCTTTTTGGTTAAGCCCTGTGGAAAGACTCACTAGTGCATCCCATATCTTAAGAGCGAAGCTCTCAAATGGTAAGGTTTGCTCACAGCCGATTATCTTGTTCCAAAAATGGAATCTAGTTGAACCCAGAGTAATGCTACCATCATCGTTAATGGTATAGATCTTGTACTTCTCTGTATGGTCCAACTTTTCATAAACGGCTGCCTTAATTTTCGGTTCTGAGAGCATTACTGCTATAAGCTTAACGCTCTTTTCTGTTAAAACAGCCTCCATGAACTTATGCTATCTTATCAGCTGGTTTAGAATCTGCCTTCTGACGCTCATAGTCTGCAATGATCTTCTCGTTTGCTGCAATGGCAGACAAACACTGAGCCTTAGCCTTATTAGCCTGCTCAATAATTGCATCAAGGCGAGCGATCTCACCACGATTAAGATCGTTAAGAATGCCACCCAAATCCTTAGGATCTGAGAACACAGCCTTAGAGTTCTTGTCCTTAAGAGCGTTCTGAACTGCCTCCTCTGTGGTCTCACCAAACTTGGTGCTGTTCTCACCGAGAGGGATATCAATCTGGTGCTCGGTGCCCTCATTGAGACGGCAAACGACATCACCGATTGCATTCTGCTTGGTTGCCATAGACTCAATCGTAATATAACCGATCACAAAACGGCGAGGTGAACGATTGAGTACAAGGTTTACATTGGAGTTCTGCTTAGCCTGCTCCAAAACCTTGTCATGGTCTGGGTTGAATAAACGGGTCTGAGGAGTAAATACGTCCTGACCAAACATTTTTGCACCGAGCATGCTCAGTGGGGTACGATTTGACTTAATAGTTGTTTCCACGATGTTTACATTAATTTCTGACATAATCATATCCTTTTTGATATCGTTATTGATTAACTAACGATATGATTGAAAAATATGGTGTATTTTGGCTACACCTTTGCCGTTGTTTATTGAATAAAGCAACGCTGATACGAAGATACTCGGTTACTACTTTGCGTACTTAGTTTTCTAAAGGAAGTTCTACTATTGTAGACGCTTTATCTAGACTTAGCTGCACTTTCTCTATTACGACAATAGGATAATAGGCTTGCAGCAGGAATTGCATACGTATGATGCAATTAGCATTTACTGGTTTATCCAGGCCCATCGTCTAAAGCTTTGAATGCTTCCTTTGCATAATCAAATGCTGAACTGTTTTCTGCTATTTTGTTCACGTTTTTTCTAACTTAACTATTCTAATTTTCGTTGGTGAAATTTTGCATAGCAACTAACACTCATAGAATATTAGAATTTTCTATAACCCACGAAAATATGTAGAATCTCGGTCGTATTTCCCTTACTATACTTACAAGATCTTCCTACAGGTTGTCGATTAAACGCAGATTTCCTCGGCTAATAAGTTTTAAAAGCGCCTAACTTATCGAAATGGCTCCTTACTGCGGTACTCGGCTTATGGCATGTACCCAGCGGTTGGTTATCGGAATGTCTCAGGATCAAACCCATCACAGACTTTACGGCTTTTACATCTTTGCTGATGTTTGCAATTTTTCTGTACCGGTATTACTACCTCCTATTTATAGTGCACGAATATTGGGAATTCAACCCATACATTTCATCTTGTCACCCACCTATAACGTAATATACATGTATAGAGACAGTATACACATATAATATACACAGTCGTTTTACAACATAGATATAAGCTGCCCATCAATTTCCTGTATTGCTTCGAACCTTTATGTTTACATATACTGTTGCGCAGTATACTTTAGCATGGTTGGCATATCGGTTGGCACTCGACTTCTTCACCTCAAGCCCTTACTTACAACGTAAGATTAACTCTATGAAGGGACATCAATTTTTGTTAAACATGTTATCTTTTAAACTTTCTAGGTTTTCATAATTTATATCTTTTGCATACAACATACGCATACATAATATACCAGATACGCATACATAATATACCAGCTTACTACTCTGTAGAGACTATGTAATATTGTATATCATGGTGCAAATAAACTATTAGTCTAGATCGTTTTGGATGAAAGTGGAGGTCAAATGATCCTGGATGGACATATCTCGAATCAACTTTCTACCTGCTTTGCTATTTCTTATTCTAGGATAGCTCTCCATCAATTTTCTTTGACTGTAACGGAGTCATCGATCATAGTCTCATGAACGATTTAATTTTCATGGAAATTGGCTGTAAGTTCGGATTGCCTAACATCCTAATAATACAACTGGAATAGATTTTCACCGCGATCTTCACCCGCGTACGATACTCCCGTAGAGCTTCGATTAAGGGGCTGCCCAACCCTTGCGCTTGTTTTACTTTTATATACCGCATAAACAAGAAAAGCCTGGCGGTCGCAATCAGACACTTCTACCCCATCCCTGGCACCCCTTCAACGGAGTTGTACTGAATCGAACAGTAAGGTTTTGGTATAGTCAGCAAACTCATTTAGTTTACTCTGTGTGGTATTACTCCCACAGTATTGATGCAGTTTTTCGGCCTTTATACTAGCTTTGGACACTAGAAACACTACCTACGGCTTAATAATACTTCTATATTGTTTGGGATATCCTCGGTTCTTCCAGCACCATGCACCATACCATGTATGCAATTCTGTTCACCTACTGGGGACCAATATAGTTCATCTCGTGTAACGTTTGTATATGCTTAGTATTATCACATATAATTACGATACGGTTCATTATGCCCTTCTTGGGACTTATGCGTTTTTAGATTATACAGCCTCATCCAGCTTGTCTCCAGACGGTTCTCACAAGTCCAGCTGTATAATCTATAGGAGTTGATACAACGCTTCTCCTACTTATATCAAACTGTTTCAATGTTTGATACATTTCATCCTACCTTTTGAGTGATCTCGCCCTGCAAGACAGAGTTAACATATTCTCGGATCAAGTTTAATTTATTGAGTTTTTCTTCTAGCTCCTTCGCGAGGGATGTTCCAGAATAGTACGTAGACTAATGGGATCTACTATATGTACTTACCCAATTATAGTGCATAGGGTTCTTATGTTTACTTATGCACATTGGAGGCGATTTGAATATAATCATTGAGCTCTCCCTTACGAATGGTAGAGTTGTGATTAGTGGAGTCGACCTTTTCTCCAGGTTCCATAATATACAGAAGTGGTACATACGACGTATCTGTCTTCTTAATTACGGTGCGTTTAACAATTACCTTTGCAGGTAACTGTTTATGGTTACAAGGTACAGGCTTTTCTACCCTAACGGTATCATGCACTGTATCAGGATTAGCACGATTCACTTGACCAAACAAATGGTCCATTGGTTGCTGTACAGTAGATGCTGCTACTGTCTGCACTGTCGTTGGAAGGGGAACATTCTTAAGATCGGCAATATTCATGCCGATAGTAAGGAATGCTGCCCCTAACAACGTGATCACTAATTTTTTCATACTTTGATAGTTAAATTATTTGTGTTCACTTTGCCATTGGATGTCAAAGGCTCTTTTAATGCGGCCAACTAGTTGTGAACCAGTTCTCTTAATTGGCCGTATTATTTTTTTACCTGAGCCTTGGCCTTACCTTTGGCTTCCTTTTTCTTATCCTCATTTGCCTTCTTATCAGCTGCTTCCTTAGCAGCCTTGGCAACAGCCTCTTCCTCAGCCTTGATTTCCTCATCGGTCTTGAACTCCAAGTCGATGATATTCTCCTTGGCATAACCTACGAGCGGATCAGAAGGATTACGGAACAGGTTAGAGATGATACCAGCATGCTGCGTAGCGTTATCAAGCATTGAGTCAGACTTAACCTTAGCCATCATCTCTGGAGTAACGTCACGATAATATGCACGCTTAATGGCGATAACAGTCTTCTTTGCAAAGTTGTTACCCTCCAAGAAGTTCTTCTTCAAGTTTTCAACGAACTCGCCTGGAGCCGCAAGAACCGCTGCAGTAGCCTTATCGGCAAATGCGATGTTCTTGTTAGCGGCATCAATGTGTTCCTTGACACGATCCTTTTCTGGCAGCTTGTTCTCTGCCTCGAGCAAGATCTTACCCTTTGAGCGAACATCGTCTGCACCAATGATTACGAGGCACTTTACAGCGTCTGCAATCTGATCATCGGTATACTTGCATACGCCGGTGTTCTTGTCAGTAGAATGGTCGCGAAGCTCACAGAACGCAGATACAGGAGATCCTGACGTAGCGGTAACATTGAAGAAGTGAGCACCAATTCCATAAGTAAGCGTTCCGACACGACCCGTAAGCTCAACAATCTTGCGAAACGTATCATGGAAGTTCATGTTCTTGAGGCGCTCAAGGTCATTCTTTGCAGAAGCAAGAGCCTTTTCAGCGTTCTCTTTGTACTTCTTGTCTTTTGTGTTCTTGAGCGTCTTCTCAGCAGAATTGATAGCATGCTTAGCTTCAATAGAGCGATATGACTTATAGAAGTTCACACACTGCATGATGCTATCCATCAGCTTAGAATCACGGTTCATAGCTAAGAATCCAGACAAAGCTTCCTTGAGCTCTTCTTCGTCCTTGATCTTTGTAGGATCAAAAACCTTACCTGCTGTTGCAGCACGAGCCTTAGCATCCTTGTCAAGACTCTTTGCTGTCTCTTCTGATACTGTTACAGCTGAAGCTGTAACTTCAATTGCTTCAGCATCGTCTTTTGAAGGCAAGAGCTTTGTGTCATCAAAGCTTACACCAATCTCCTTCAAAGCTTCAGTAAGCTCTGGGAGCGCAGACTTACGGATTACAACAGCGAAATCGCTGGTACCATACTTGACCTCATTACATACACACACTGCGATGCCGAGGGCATTAATATGGTTGAGTTTGTCGATAGTTCCCTGTGGGAAACCAGTGTGCTCAGCAGCTTTCTCATCCAAGAAGAAACGATCGTGAGCCATCTTCAACAAATCTACCTGGTGATTACGATCCATGCTTGACCCACCTGTTGTTGTGAGCATAGCTGCAGCCTCAACAGCTGCATCTGCATTGTTACCACCATTGTTGTTATTCTGAGCAACTTTTACATTGCCCTTTCCATTCCTTTTTGCCATTTTGATAATGTTTTTTAAATGTTATTTACTAAAATTAATTAATACTTTCTGGGCAACTAGCTTAAATTCAACTTGTGTCGAATATAAAGTTCGTTTTTAACCAATCTCGTGGAGGTTTAGTGAGCACGTTAATATGCTCGTCTTCACCCAAGTTAAGCACAGTAACAGTATCTACTACAATTGTATCCTTACCTGCTGGTTTTGTCTCAGCACATGTACCAGCGCCCTCTGAGGGTTCCAAAGCCTGAAATGAGCACGTCGGTGCCAGCATGGGATTTGCAGAAGATTTAACTGTACTGGCTTCACTTTTATGGTCAACAAAGGCATAGTTGACCATACTCTTACCGGTAAAACCGAGCAAGAGACTTACGAGAATGATCCAGAACAACTTGTTGCTCTTATTGTATCTTGCGAAACCAAGAGCTACAAAAATCGAGAGAATCAATAATAAAAGTGAAGTCATTTTTGTTAAACTTTTAAGTTATTTTTAATTTTCCTACGAGTGCGGCTTAGTGCAGCTTTTATAGTGCCTGTAGGAATTTTCAGCACTTTGCTAATTTCATCAACGGTAAGATCTTCTACGTAAAATAGATTAAAAATCTTCTGTGTCTTCTTTGGGAGCTTTTCAAACTCCTTTAGAAGAGATTCATACTCAAGAAGGTTGACAAGATCTTCTTCTTCTGAAGAATTAGTTAATTCGACAGGTAGTCGGCCTGCATCTTCTCCTAACTCCATGGATTTCTCCTTTACTTTTCGTAGATAATCTATAGCTGTTCGATTAGCTATAATTCTCAGCCATCCGCCAAAAGACGAATAATCTGTGAATGTCGAGAGTTTTTGGTGAACCTTAAGAAATACAGCATTTGTAAGATCTTTAGCTTCATCCATGTCATTCACGTAACAAAAGAGCACGTTGTCAACGAACTCTTTGTAACGGTTAAACAATTTATTAAACGCTAGCTCATTTCCCTTTTGAGCTTCTTTTATGGTCTCAATCTCAGATTGGGTGATACGCTGATACTCCATATTGTGGGGTAGGGGAGATCTCTCTCACCCTACTCCTGATAAAACGGAAGATCGTACACCATCTTCTGACGGTATAGCGACCAAACGTTGTTGACGAAATTGTTGAAAAGGATTATTTTCAAATCTTTTCCTCCCGTTTTCATTTCTACTTTTTCAAGTAGTCCTGAACCGATACGCATACGAGTTGTAAGTGTTTTGAACTTTATAGGGTTGCTTAGGATTATCGTTTTCATAATCCAATCACTAACTCTACGTAACTGCTCATTACAACAGTATTCGTATATACAATCTTCGTCTAGGCTGTCTCCTGCACAGAATATGTGCGGTTCATAAGTAAAGCCCTTTTTAAGGCGGTTATGAAACCAGTTAATCACATTTTCTATACCTTCTTCTTTGCAGCCTAACAGACTAGCTCTGTAAATTAGCATTTTAGGGAAATACTCCATTTTTTATTTTGTTTAATTAAATGTTTTCTTAATAAACTTAGAGAAATCTTCAAAATACTCATCTAGAAAACTAGCTTTTTCTGACAATGCTTTATCAAATAAAGCCATATTGCCACACTTACATGATATGTTATAATAGTTTTCTAGGTACTTATAGTTCTCTTGAAACCATACTACCCAGCTATTAACCCATATCCAAAATGATCGTTCTCCAGAGTTGAATACTTTGTTGATGCCATCCAAATTTATAGAGTCTGCAAAATTAAAATTTTGCGACCCCTCATGTATTCCAAGAGCTTT
>ULYS01018154.1_pt1 | contig 44279 bp, 39 predicted proteins | sample 1962381 | NCBI WGS metagenome assembly ULYS01 (sample SAMEA4835869, study PRJEB28245) | human gut metagenome | biome: gut microbiome; material: fecal sample | place: Denmark | collected 2008
GAAAGGGCAGTCAGAATGGGAATAGTCAGAACCAAAGACCTTGTCTATGAATACATCAAAAGAGACGAGGACGGCAATGTTGAGGCAGTCAACAAAGCAGTGGACAATGTTAATATTGATATAGAGCCGGGTCAGTTTATAGCTATTCTCGGCCATAACGGTTCAGGTAAATCCACTCTTGCAAAGCATATCAATGCACTTTTGCTCCCGACAGAGGGCGCGGTGTATGTTGAAGATATGTCAACACAGGATGAGGATAAACTCTGGGACATCAGACAGAATGCCGGAATGATTTTCCAGAATCCGGACAACCAGATTATAGGAACCGTGGTACAGGAGGATGTCGGTTTCGGACCGGAGAACCTCGGAGTACCTACCGACGAAATCTGGCAGCGTGTCGGTGATGCACTTGAGGCAGTCGGAATGACTGCATACCGTGAATATTCACCCAATAAACTTTCAGGCGGACAGAAGCAGCGCGTCGCAATAGCTGGTGTCGTTGCAATGAAACCGAAATGCATTATTATGGACGAACCGACGGCGATGCTTGACCCGAACGGACGCCGCGAAGTCATTAATACGGTTATGGAACTTAACCGCAAAGAAAAAGTTACGATCATCCTTATAACACATTATATGGATGAGGCAGCCAAGGCTGACAAGATTTTTGTCATGGATAAGGGCAAGGTTGTCATGGAAGGAACACCGCGTGAGATTTTTTCACAGGTGGAAAAAATGCAGGCGATACGTCTTGATGTGCCGCAGGCAACAGAACTAGCATATATGTTGAATAAATCAGGAATTCCTGTACCGCAGGATGTTCTCACACCTGAAGAACTGGTGGATGAATTATGTCGATTATATTAGATAAAGTTAATTATATATACGGTGAAGGCTCCGGCTTCGTCAAACATGCCCTTAAGGACGTAAGCCTTGCAGTCGATAAAAATGAATTTATAGGCCTTATAGGACACACCGGTTCCGGTAAATCAACGCTCACTCAGATTTTTAACGGTCTGCTGCGTGCGACCTCCGGTGATGTCTATTTTAACGGCGATAATATATATGATAAAGACTATGATATGAAAAAACTCAGAAGCAAGGTCGGTCTTGTTTTTCAGTATCCGGAACACCAGCTTTTTGAGACAACGGTTTTCAAGGATGTATGTTTCGGACCGAAGAATCTCGGACTCGATAAGAGAGAATGTGAACTGCGTGCATTTGAGGCACTTGAGCTTGTCGGAATGGACAAGGAGCTTTTCTATAATTCGCCTTTTGAATTGTCGGGCGGTCAGAAAAGAAGAGCGGCAATTGCGGGCGTTATCGCAATGAAACCGGAGGTGCTGATACTTGATGAGCCTACGGCCGGACTCGACCCGCAGGGACGTGACGAGATACTTGATATGGTAAAAGCGATGCATGAGCAGACGCAGATGACAGTCATCCTTGTGTCACACAGCATGGAGGATGTGGCCAAATACGTCGGACGTATTCTTGTTATGAATGACGGACGTCTGATGTATGATGACGTTCCGCGTGAGGTTTTTGCACACTACAGAGAACTTGAAAAGATAGGGCTTGCGGCACCGCAGGTAACATATATAATGCATGCACTCAAAGAACGAGGCATGGATGTTGACACAGATGCGATTACGATAGAAGAAGGCTTTAAAAGTATTTGCAAAGCTTTTGGCAGATAACGAAAGGAACGGCAGATGTTAAAAGATATAACAATCGGACAATATTATCCGACAGGCTCGGCTATACACAAGCTCGACCCGCGCGTAAAATTATTCGGTACAATACTTTATATTGTTACGCTTTTTATCGCCAGGAATCCGGTCGTATACATCCTGGCGGCGGCATTTCTTTTTACCTGTATCGGAATTGCGAAGGTCCCGCTCAAATATATCCTGCGCGGTCTTAAGACGATAATGATAATTCTGGCATTCAGCCTGATTTTTAATATATTTTTTACCGAGGGCCGCGTCCTCGTGCAATTCTGGAAAATCAAGATAACCTACGAGGGCATCATTCAGGCGATTTATATGGGAATAAGACTGATTCTTCTGATAATCGGTTCTTCCCTCATGACACTCACAACCACGCCGAACGACCTGACAGACGGTATGGAAAAAGGTCTTCGTTTCCTCACGGTGATCAAGATACCTGTGCATGAGATTGCAATGATGATGTCGATAGCCCTGCGTTTCATACCAATCCTCATGGAGGAAACGGACAAAATAATGAAGGCTCAGACAGCCAGGGGCGCAAGTTTTGACGAGGGTAACTTCTTCAAGCGTATCAAGGCGCTGATACCGATACTTGTTCCGCTTTTTATATCGGCGATAAGGCGCGCCTACGACCTTGCGACAGCTATGGAGGCAAGATGCTACCGCGGCGGCAAGGGACGTACCAAGATGAAACCGCTCAAATACAGCAAAAAAGACGGGCTTACGTATATAATTCTTTTTGCCTATCTGGGTCTGATAATTGCGGCGCGAATCCTCTGGAACAAATTCGTGCAGGTGGGCTGATATGAGAATATTGATAAGAGTGTCATATGACGGAACGGCGTATTCCGGCTGGCAGATACAGCCAAACGCCACGACAGTCGAGGGAACGCTGCGACAGGCGGTCTGCTCTCTCTTTGGTGCCGATATTGAACTTATAGGCGCAAGCAGGACCGATGCCGGAGTGCATGCGCTTGGCAATGTGGCTGTTTTTGATGTCGACACAAGGATTCCTGCCTCGAAGATTTCTTATGCGCTGAATGTGCGTCTGCCGGACGACATAAGAGTGTGGCAGTCAATTCAGGTGGAGGATGGCTGGCATCCGCGGCACAACGACTGCGTCAAGACATATGAATACAGTATATATAATGATACCTTTGAAAACCCCAAAAAACGTCTGTATTCCCATTTCTACTATGGAAATCTCGACGTCAATATGATGCGTGAGGCGACGGCTTATTTTATCGGAGAGCATGATTTCACCGCGTTCTGCTCTGCCGGCAGCCAGGTGGCCGACAAGGTGCGCACAATTTACTCGCTTGACGTGATACAGGATGGCCGTGAAATCGTCCTGCGTGTCAAAGGAAACGGTTTTCTCTATAATATGGTACGAATTATCGCTGGCACGCTGATAAAGGCCGGAATGGGCGATATAAGGCCTCAGGACATACCCGGTATAATAGAATCACGGGACAGACAGCTTGCCGGACCTACGGCGCCCGCGCGCGGTCTCACGCTTGTGGAGATAGACTACGGAAATTCGCTTCCGGCCTTATAAATTCTGTAAAAAACATATTGACACACTCAAATCGCTATTATATAATATTTAACTGTGGCGACATTAGGAATAAAATGTTTTACCAATGCCCCGGAAGAACATTTTGAATATATAAGCTAACAATTTTGTTTTGAAAATTCAAGGAGGTAAACCAATGAAAACATTTATGGCAAGTCCATCAACAATTGAAAGAAAATGGTATGTAGTTGATGCTACAGGATATACATTAGGACGTCTTGCTTCAGAGGTAGCTAAGGTTTTAAGAGGAAAGAATAAGCCTACCTACACACCGAGCATGGACACAGGAGACTACGTAATCGTAGTTAACGCTGAGAAGATTACCGTAACAGGCAAGAAGCTTGATGACAAGGTATATTACAATCACTCAGGCTGGGTAGGAGGTCTCAAGGAGACTACACTCAGAGAGATGCTTGCAAAGCATCCTGAAAGAGTTATCGAGCACGCAGTTAAGGGAATGCTTCCAAAGGGACCTTTAGGAAGAGAAATGTACACAAAGCTCCACGTATATGTTGGACCGGATCACAAGCACGCAGCTCAGAAGCCGGAAGCTTTGACATTTTAATTAGAAGGAGGAAATTACAATGGCAGCAAAGAAATCAGCAAGCGCAAAGTTCTACGGAACCGGAAGAAGAAAAAGCAGTATTGCAAGAGTATATATCGTTCCTGGTACAGGTAACATTACAATCAATAAGAGAGATATCGACAGCTACTTCGGACTTGAGACACTTAAGCTCATCGTTCGTCAGCCACTTGCAGCAACAGACACAGCTGACAAGTTTGATGTTCTCGTAAACGTACACGGTGGCGGAACAACAGGTCAGGCCGGTGCTATCAGACACGGCATCTCAAGAGCCCTCATCAAGGCTGATGCAGATTACAGACCAGTTCTCAAGGCAGCAGGATTCCTCACAAGAGATCCTAGAATGAAAGAGCGTAAGAAATACGGTCTCAAAGCAGCTCGTAGAGCACCACAGTTCAGTAAGAGATAATTTTCGCGTTGGCTATGTGCCATGCGACAGTGAATATAAAAGGCTTCGCTCATGCATTGCATGGAGCGGAGCTTTTTTGTATTCAAATTTACCGCCATGTCGCGGTAATCGTTTTCGTTTATAAATACGAAAAGCCTCTTGTGCTCAAAGGCTATGGAACAGTGTACCCTGACTTCGCTCTTCTGTCGCCGCATAACTATGAGGAATTATACTGGCAACACGAAGGACGCATGGATGATCAGGCATATGCCGCATCGGCTGTAAAAAAGATAAAATCATATGAAGAAAACGGTGTTTATGCCGGAGAACGGCTGATTCTTACATTTGAAACCCAGAAAACAGTGTTGAATACAGGCGATATAGAAAGAGTCGTGAACAGGTTTTTGAGGTAAAAAACAGAAATTAAAAATAATAAAAGAAATGTCGAGGCGACATAGCAAGTTTTTTTGATAGGATCAAGATCAGAATTTAAGAAAATTAACATAAAATTGGTTTACCTTAAACTCGTGAAAGCATTGTTCTAGGTAAATTCAAATTTAAAGAAGATGTGCAGCTACATAGATATGAATAACTGGGCTGTTAATAAATGCTCTAGGAATTCCACCTACAGAGGCAGATGATTACAACTTGCAAGTCAATGAATAAGTATGGCTGTAGCCTTAGAATGCCATAGGGCGTATATCCATATCGAAATATCGCCCTATGTAACATCTTCTAAAATGCATCTTCTAAAATAATTATGATACTGACAATCCAATAGCCTTTAATGGTAAAATATCAAAATAATGATGACACCCAAGTTCGTCCATGTAATCATAATAGTCTTTATATTTAGGAGTATCAAACCAATTGGAAGACAGTAAATACATATAAACTAAATTATAACCAATAGGATCTAAAAGCCGTTTATATTCTCTGATTTTGAATGGAAAGGTTGCAAGCTTTTCATCAACGGAACCGCTGGTTTGTTGGAATTTTTTCTCTATAATATAGACAGTTTTATTGAGTTCATTGATAAAAGCCTCATCAGGTTTCCAACGCTTAGAATTGATATCGCGGTCATTAATATTATTTTTTCTCAAAAAAATGGTGGAAAATTTGTCTTGATTGATTGAGTAACCTAATAATTTGTTTTTGTAATATACTTCATAGTGGTTGCCAATGGTGAACCCAGCATTTTTCAATGCAGTATTTAGGGATGTGGTTTGTTCAAAAATTAGACCGTTTTTGTTTGTGTTTGATCCACCACCAAAGCGATTAGCTTGTCTTGTCATTAGCTTGCCTCCTTAAAGAAATTGATAATATCTACATTAAGCACATTTGCAATTTGATTCAGTACAGATATAGAAAGACTTTTATTACATCCGGTAGCCTCAATTTTGGAGAGATAACTGATACTGATTCCTGCTTGTTCCGCAAGTTGTATCTGAGTTAATCTTGACTGTTCTCTATAATATTTAATATTTGCACCTATAACGCGATATAGGTCAGTATCGTTTTCAAAATGCATATCAGTACCTCTTTCACTATTTGTGAATATTATCGCATGAAACATATATCAAACAAATTCACTTATAGTGAAAGAAAATTGCTATGGATTTTTAGAAAAAATTGAGTTACAATAAATGAATCAAAATAAAAGGAGGTAGTTCTTATAAGCTTACAACCAAATAATTTTAGACTTGAACCAACAACAGTCTGGTCCTTTCCGGACAGAGGCAGTTGGGCAACACATTCAGGCAAGTATCGTGGAAATTGGTCGCCGTATGTACCAAGGAATCTGATACTGCGCTATTCAAAGCCGGGAGACTGGATCTTAGATCAATTTATGGGCAGTGGAACAACGTTAGTTGAGGCGAAACTGCTTGGCCGAAATGCGGTGGGTGTTGATATTAATCCGCAATCTGTTTTAATCTCTGAAACAAACTTACAATTCCAATGTGAATCTAACTCAAAAATATATACACGAAATGGCAGTGCTACAGATTTGAATTTCATCAAAGATAACCGCATTGACTTTGTTTGCACGCATCCTCCTTATGCTAATATCATTAAATATAGCAAAGGGGTGGATGGAGACATTTCACTTTTAAATGTAGAGGATTTTCTAAATGAAATGAAAAAAGCAGCAGAAGAATCATATAGAGTGCTGAGAAAAGGCAAAATGTGCGCGGTTATGATTGGGGATATAAGAAAATATGGTAAAGTAGTGCCATTAGGATTTCGCTTGATGGAATGTTTTTTAGAGGCAGGATTTATGAATAAAGAAATTGTCATTAAAGAACAGCATAATTGCCGAGCAACCGATTATTGGGAAAAACAAAACAATAATTTTCTGCTATTGGCGCACGAATACATATTTGTTTTTCAAAAATAAGGTAATGCAATGGACATGAAAATTTGGGTTGTCATTTTTGGTGTTTATAAGTATAATAAACATATGTTTTTGTCTATAGACATAGAGAAGAGGAATCCATATGAGTAATTCAAATATTACTCCGTTTGTGAAATGGGCCGGCGGTAAGCGTCAGCTTTTATCACAAATAAAAGAAAGAATGCCCGAAAAATATAATGATTATTATGAACCATTTGTGGGTGGGGGTGCAGTTACATTTGAACTGCTACCTGCAAATGCTCTGATAAATGATATCAACAAGGCACTGATAAATGCATACAAGCAGATATGTAATGCACCGGAAGCGTTTCTGAAGGCTGTAAATAAGCTTGATGAAGAAATGTGGGAAGATGGTAAGGAATACTATTATTCTCTGCGTGAGCATTACAATGATAAACTGATGAAAGCAGAATATGATGTGGAATTGGCTGCGTTGTTTGTCTTTATCAATAAGCATTGTTTTAATGGCTTATATCGTGTAAACGGCAAAGGATTATTTAATGTTCCGTATAACAATAGCCGTCGGACTTCTGTTGATGAAGGAACTATTATGGAAATTTCTAAATATCTTCAAGGAATAACGATTACTGATGGAGATTTTGAAGAAGCCTGCAAGGGGGCTAAGAAATGTGATTTTGTATTTATCGACAGCCCATATGCACCATTGAATCCGACATCTTTTGAAGCATATACTAAAGAGGGATTTGACATAGAAAGTCATAAAAGATTAGCAAGACTCTATGATGAGTTGACAGCCAGAGGATGTTTCTGCATGCTGACAAATCATAATACGAAACTTATAAATGAATTGTATGGAGGTAAGGGTTACACAATAGATGTAGTGGGCGTAAAGCGCATGATTAATTCAGATGCTTCAAACAGAGTTGGAGAAGAAGTAATCATATACAATTACTAGAGGAGTCGAGATAATGGAGAACTTATTTGTAAAAAAAGTGCCATTATATTTCGAGACAGAAAAATCACAGTTAGTATTGGGTGATTCATTCAAAGTTTTAACAAAAATGAAACCGGAATCCGTGGATGTGATATTTGCGGATCCACCTTATTTTTTAAGTAATGATGGGATTACCTGCCAAGGTGGCAGGATGGTTTCAGTAAACAAGGGCTCATGGGATAAGCTTTCAGAAAGTGGAACCAGCGTCGAAGAAAAACATAAGTTTAATAGAAAGTGGATTAAGTTATGTAAGAAGGTACTAAAGCCGAATGGCACAATATGGATATCAGGAACATTACACAATATATATTCGATTGGTATGGCATTGGAGCAAGAGGGCTTCAAGATAATTAATAATATTACATGGCAGAAAACAAATCCACCACCAAACTTAGCATGTCGATGCTTCACACATTCTACGGAGACCATTTTATGGGCAAAGAAGAATGATAAGAAGTCTCGGCATTTTTTTAATTATCAGAAAATGAAAGAACTAAATGGTGGCAAACAAATGAAGGATGTATGGACTGGCCCATTGACAAAGCCGTCTGAAAAAAAAGAAGGAAAGCATCCTACACAAAAACCAGAATATCTTCTGGAAAGAATAATACTTGCATCCACAGTGGAAGGTCAGGTTGTGTTAGATCCATTCTGTGGGTCAGGAACTACTGGCGTGGAGGCGTTACGAAACGGACGAAAATTTATAGGGATAGATGTAAGTGAAGAATACCTGGAGATATCGAGAAAAAGATTGGAGAAGGCAGCAGATGACAAATAGAAATTTTGATGAGTGGTTAAGTAAATTCAGACCGAGTATTTCAGGATATGACTATTACATAGATTTTGAAAAAGTAATTAAGAATGTTGATGAGATTAAGGTGGAACTCAACATTTTGAACACATTAATTGGTTCAAAAAGCATAGAAGATGAATTTGAAAAGATAGTGACAAGATATCCGGAAACATTAAAATGTATACCATTATTACTTGCAGTCAGGAGTAACGAAATATACGCACAGGATGAAGATGGAGCATTTTTATATAATTTCAAAACTATGAACTATGCGGTAGAGCAATACAAGGTATTTATGAGAAAAACAGGATTGTTTGATATGATAGCAAATCATCTTGTAAATAATCTGGTAGATTATGCACTGGGTATTGAAACAGGTTTAGATTCTAATGGACGTAAAAATCGTGGTGGCCATCAAATGGAAGATTTGGTTGAGAAGTACATTGTGGCAGCAGGTTTTAAAAAGAACGAGAATTACTTTAAAGAGATGTATTTGAAAGATATTGAATCTAAATGGAATATTGATTTATCAGCACTTTCAAATCAGGGAAAAGCAGCTAAAAGATTTGATTTTGTAATTAAGACTGACAAGATGATCTATGCTATTGAGACAAACTTCTACGGTGGAGGAGGTTCTAAACTTAATGAAACTGCACGAAGTTATAAGATGCTTTCACAGGAGGCTGATACAATAGATGGATTTACATTTGTATGGTTTACAGATGGAATTGGATGGAAGAGTGCTAGAGGTAATTTGAGAGAGACATTCGAGGTTATGGATACTATTTATAGTATTGATGATATAGAGAATGGGGCAATGAAAAAGGTGTTTGTATAGGAGAAGAAAATGAGTTTTGATGCACATGAAGAAAAAATTAGAAAGATATTTGCTGGAGACGCTAAATTTGAAACGCCGAGAAATCAAAGAAAATATGTTTGGAAAGAAAAACAGTGGAAAGAGTTATTAGGAGATATTCTTTACATACGGAGAAAGCAAAATCAATTGGTAGAAAACAAGGAGATTAATCATTTTCTAGGAACTTTTGTGCTTCAAGAAAATGAAAATTATTATGAGATAATTGATGGGCAACAGCGTATAACAACTTTACTGCTTATTTTATCAGCGATATGTGCTGTATTTAATGAAATGGAAAATGAAGAGGAACATGGTAAAACTAGGCAGTATATTGTTGGTAATATAGGTTTAAGATCTCAATATTGTAGAATAAAAAATAATAGTATTCCTAATATTGATGTTATTATTGAGTCTGTGGCAGAATATAGAAATGATTTAATATCAAAGTCTATTATAGATACAACGTTATTAGAAAAGACAGGAGATGGAAACAAGGGGGTTGTCTCATGTTTTTATTATTTTTATAATTATTTAAAGGACAATGTTAAGGGGATTGAAGAATTAGTTGCATTTCGTAATATTATTTTGGATATGAAAGTAATACACATTGCATCTGAAGACGAATTGGATTGTTATGATATATTTGAAATTCTAAATGCAAGGGGTGTTGATTTGGAAGACGGAGAACTGCTAAAAAATTATATTTTTAAGTATGCTCAACCAAAGTATAGTATTGATAGGGCTAAAGAGGTATGGAATAAGATTGAAAAAAACATGGAAGAATGTAATGGAAATATGGAGCAATTTTTAGTGCATTTTGTTACATATCGATTTTACAAGCCTACAAAAGATGAGGGTGTATTTAAAATAATAAAGGCAAATACAGATAAAGAAAAGGTAAATGAGCTTTTAGATGCATTACTATATGCAAGTGAAAAATATATATGGTTTTATCATCCTGAGCAGTGTAAAAGCAAAGAATTATGTGAGAGTTTAGATTTTTTTAGATTAATAAATCATAGACAGTTTCGTCCGTTATTTATGTCTATTTTTGATGCATATGACAAAGAAAAGATAGCAGAAAATGATATAAATAAAGTAGTAACATTTTTAACTAATTTTTCATTTGGATATACATTTGTTATGGGTAATAATTCTAATATGATTGATAGTAAAATACATTTGCTTTCACAAAATATTTATAAGAATCCAACAAAGGAATCTTTAGGAAAGAAAAAAACAGAACTCATGCCATATTATCCGTCATATAATGAGTTTAAATATAGTTTTTTAAATATAGGATTTTCTAACAAAAATAAAAGATATAAAAATAATAATAGAAAACGTGTGTTTTATATTTTGAAAACGATTGAAGAACGTAAGCAAGAAACTAATGAATTAGTTTGCAACATATCAGAATGTAATATTGAACATATTATGAACGATTCTGATACAAATGATATTACTAGCAAAATTGGCAATTTGTTACTGCTTTCAGAACATATAAATAATAAAATGGGGAATGCTTCTTTTAACGATAAAAAAGAAAAAATGAAACGTTCAAAATTACAGACGGTTCAGAATTTTTTAAAGTATTATGGAAGTAAAGAAGAATGGACTGAAGAATTAATTGAAGAAAGAACAGATGCTATTATTAAATTGGCATATAATGAGGTATGGAAGGTATAGTATTTACGGACTTTAACCTTCAGCAATAGTATCAGTTCAAGTAGGCAACTCACAATCAGGAGTGAGTGCAGCATACATAAGTGGAGTATCAATCTATTAATCGCAAGATTATCGACCAACATTTAGGCACGGCATGGAACTCTTTCCTGCCTAAGTATAAGCTAATAATAGAAATGTATTATCAGCAAAGGCAATATCGTTCTGTGTTGATTGGGGTAGGAAAAATATATTTTTATATTAATGGTTCTGTCTTTGTTAATGCAATAGGTAATTTTGGAGATGTGGTTGGCAGTGTTGCATGTAACACATACACAACGCTACTAACCACAAATCCATTATTCATGGACTTTTTCAGTTATTCAAATATCCTCAAATGAATAATATGTACAATTCAAAGCGCCTTATGACGTTTCAGAAGAGTATGTTGCGCTCCGAAATTTCGACTCCGAGAAGCTTTTGGTATGTAAACTGTTATAAAATAAATGCTATGATAATAGGTTATTAAGTTGAATATTAGCCAAAACGGAAGGAACGCATTTATATGACAACTGTAAGCACCAAAAGTGGTTAGGATTATAAAAGTTGTGTTCAAAGAAGATTTGTAAAAAATCTATAGCAGATTATGATAAAAAAAGAAACAGGCCTATGTTGAGTATGCAAATGTGGAAAGAAAATATGTATAATAGGATTGCGGATGAGTATTGGAAACGAATACGTAGTTAATTTTCCATAGCCTCAATCTATCATTCCATAATTATTATTTATTTGCTATAATGAAACAAAGCGACTAAACTTCATAATGAATTTTAATAAATTGATTGTGAGGTCGCTTAGAATGAAACAGAAACATTCAGTATACGGAGAATTTGCATTGGTGCTGGCGGTCGTGATAAACAGCTTCGGAGTGGTGCTGATGCTGTATTCGGGATCGGGAATATCGGCAATATCGAGTGTGCCGTACGCATTCTCGGAAGTATTTACGAGATTGTCGCTCGGGACTTGGACATACATTTTTCAGGGATTGCTGATATTGAGCCTGATGATAATGAGACGAAAATTTGTGCCGCAGTATCTTTTCAGCTTTGTTGTGGGATTTGCCTTTAGCGGATTGCTGGATGTGCATAAAGCATGGATGACGGCGCTGCCGGTGACGATACCGTGGAGAATAGTGTATTTTATAATCAGCTATGTGCTCATAAGTATCGGAATTGCGCTGTCGAACAGATGCGGATTGCCGATAGTACCGACCGATTTGTTCCCGCGCGAGCTGGCAGATATAACGGGAGTGACGTATTCTAAGATAAAAGTGGCATTTGATGTCATATGTCTTGCGATAACGGCACTGCTTACGGGACTTGCGCTCAGACATATTAAAGGGCTTGGAATCGGAACCGTGATTGCGGCGTTTACGATGGGGCGCTTTATCGGCCTTATCGGTAAATGGACGGACAAGCATTTCTGTTTTGAGACCGCGTATGGAAGGCGGCACAGCCACGCCTGATACCGGATGTTTGAGAGGAAAAAATATGAATCTGGATTATGTACGTTATTTTGTCAAACTTGCAGAGGTAAAACATTACACAAGAGCGGCGGAGGAATTATGTATTTCACAGCCGAGCCTAAGCCATGCGATGCGCCAGCTTGAAGGCGAGCTGGGCGTGGAGTTGTTTGAAAAAAGAGGACATAATACAGCACTGACGGAGTCGGGAGAAGAATTTTTGACATATTGCAGGCGGACTCTGGATACACTTGATGAAGGCGTTGCGCAGATGGCAAGAATTGCAAGAGGCGAAGGGCTTGTTAGACTAGGATTTCTGAGGGTCGCCGGCGTGGATTTCATACCGGAGCTTGCAAGAAAATTCAAGGACGAGTATGAAGGCTGCAATGTGGATTTTGAGTTTCACGGTAACAGAACCGGGGAACTGCTTAAGGGATTGATGGAACGAAAACATGATATAATTTTCTGCTCCGAACCGGCCGGATGGAATAACATCAAGGCTGTTCCGGTGGCTGCGCGGAATCTGGTGCTTGTTGTGCCGGCAGGACATGAGCTGGCAACGCGCGGGAAGGTCAGAATAGAAGAAATAGCTGATTATCCGCAGATATATTTTGCCAAAGGATCGGGACTGCGTGAAGCAGTGGATGAGATGTATGAGGCAGCGGGCAGGACGCCTAATATCGTATATGAGACAGAAGAAGATCAGGTGATGGCGGGGCTTGCAGCAAGAAATTTCGGAGTGGCGATAGTTCCGTATATTGATGTCCTGAGGCGGCTGGACGTTAAAGTCATAGAAATTGACGCGGCCAGGAGCAGACGCGATATTTACATGGTGACAGAAGAAGGCAGGACACTCAAGTCAGCGGCACAGAACTTTTACGATTTTGTGTTAAAACAATGTGCCGGAAAGAAGATAATTATATAGCACATAGGAGGACGAAGATATGGCGGATAAATTATTATATACAGTTCAGGACTTTCGTAAGAAAAGAGTAATAATTGATACGGATGCGGCGTGCGAGGCAGATGACCCGTTTGCAATCGCACATGCACTGATGAGCAGAATGCTGGATGTCAGGGCGGTCTGTGCGGAGCATTTTGTGGAAGAGGGCAGCATGGAGCGGAGCTACGACATGATACAGCGTGTGATGAAAGCTATGCACATTGAAGTGCCGGTATTGCATGGTGAGCGTGGAAGCCTTGCGAAATATGAGAATGAAGAGCCGTCTGAAGCGGTCAGATTCATAATACAAGAAGCAGAGAGAGAAAGCGACAATCCGCTGTATGTGCTCTGCATAGGCGCGACGACCAACGTGGCCAAGGCGCTTATAATACGCCCTCAGATAGCGCAGAAAATGACAATCGTAACAATAGGCGGCAATCCGCACGTCTGCGGGAATCCGGGCCGGGAATTTAATTTTGGCAATGATGTCAAAGCTGCGAACACCATTTTGCACTGCGGCGGGGAAGTGTGGCAGATACCTAACAATGTGTACGGATCGATGCACATAGGTTTTGCGGAAATTCAGAAAAAAATATATCCGTACGGCGAGATAGGAAAACTGTTGTACGAGAATATGATTGAATTATATTCGTCGGAAAATGGGGCATGGTCGGCCGGTGAAAGCTGGGCACTCGGAGATTCACCGGCAGTCGGGGTTACGCTTGAGCCGAATTGCGGCAGCTCCGTCAGGTGTGTTGCGCCATGGGTCAACGAGGACACGTCCTACACATTCACCGAAGAAGGCCCGAAGATAAAAGTTTACACATCGATAAATTCACGGTTTATCATCGAAGATTTCATATGTAAGCTGCAGATTCTATATTCCGTATAAGATTACGCCGAGCGCGGCACTTATCAGAATCATAACAATCGGCGAAAGTTTCTTGTGAAAACGAAATTTTAATACGAGGTTCAGACCGACGAGTAGCGCCAGAATCACGAAAGCACGCCAGTCGATCGAGACCGGACTGCCGATGTTTTCAAAGCCGATAAAATAAGACAGAAACATTGTAATTGCCGTACCGACGATCAACGCTGTTATGCACGGGCGCACGCCGGAAAGAAAAGCGCGCACACCGGCGAATTTTAGCAGGTTGTTTATAAGTGCGGCAATTATTATTATCACGATGAAGGACGGAAGAACCACGCCGGCTGTGGCGGCGAGCGCACCGCCTATGCCGCCCTGCGATGAACCGATGAAGGTCGCCATGTTGACAGCGAGCGGGCCGGGAGTGGACTCTGATACGGCTATGAAGCTTAAGAACTCACTTTCACTGAGCCAGCCGTAGGCTATGACTTTTTCGCGGATGAGGGAAATCATTCCGTAACCGCCGCCGAAGGATACAGCGCCGATTTCCAGAAATGTGAGAAAAAGTTTAAGATAAAGCATCGCCAGAATCCCCCTTTCCCATAATCCGGCGGACGACGTAGAAACCGATTCCCGCAACGCCGCTTATCAAGATAAAAAATATCGAAGAAAAATTCACCGAAAAAACAGTAAATACAATATTTAATATGATAACAAGAATGAGAATGACGGATGTAAAGACGTCTTTTTTTAATGTTTTTAACATGCCGATTCCTACAGACGATATAAGGTATACGACACAGACCTGGATTCCGCGGAAAGCATAGGCAACATAGCGGAACTCAAGAAAACGGTCAAAAAATAGAGATATAATATATATTATCACAAACGACGGGATACATACGGCCAGAGTCGATACGGCTGCACCGGCAATTCCGGCAATTCTGTATCCTATGTAAGTCGCGCTGTTGGTCGCAATGGGACCGGGAGTGGATTCGGCGATGGCTGTCATGTCGAGAAATTCGTCATGGTCAAGCCAGCCTTTTTTATCGATAAATTCATGCTCAAGCAGTGCGATCATGGCATACCCGCCGCCGAATGTGAAAGCACCTATCTTGAGAAATGTCAGAAATAAATTCAGTATTTTTTTCATAATGTCTGTCACCTCAATTCGGATTATATACTCAACAGAGGGAAGCCGCAATAAAATGTTACGGAATTGTTAAATTTGTGTTAAGCCTATTGAAGAAAGTCAGATTTGTGGTACAATAGGCAGGAATACTAATCTATTTACAGCTTTTAATTTTATGACGGAGGATTGGGTTAATATGAGTACAACCAGGAGACACCTTAACAGAGGAGTCGGAATTATTTTGTTCTGGGTGATTTTTGCCGGTATTTTTCTGGCATATTCCCAGGGCGTGTTTAAATATTGCAGCGATAATACATTAAAGGTGCATGGAAGTTATAACCGTGGCTGGATTAATTCAAAGAGGGTGCCGGAGGGCGGACTGGATGCCGTTATGTTAGGCGACAGTGAGTGTTATTCGGCAATTTCACCGATGCAGCTGTGGAATGAATATGGCGTGACATCATTTAATTATGCACAGTCGGGACAGAAGATACAGGAGACATATTTTATGCTCCGTAATGTATTTGATAACTCACAGCCTAAGGTGGTATTTTTAGAGACGAATCTGCTGTACAGGAAGCAGAACAGGCTTGATATGGTGCAGTCATCACTTGATGAATTGGCATCATACGTGATACCGGGAGGCGGAGTACGGCTTCATGATACATGGAAGGTTATGTGCGGACAGGCACCACAGAAGACACCGGAATACAAGGGATTCTACCTTAATAATAAGGTCAAGGCATCCAAATATCTTGATTATATGGACAAGGATAAGAAGCGTAGTGCACATATCAGCAGAACGGTTGACTGGTACACTGACCGTATAATTGAACTTTGTAAAGAGAATGGGGCGGAGCTTATTCTTATAAGCACTCCATCTACCAGGAACTGGAACTATACCAGACACGAGGTGACAGAGGGTTTTGCCGCAGGCAAAGGCATTACATACATAGATCTTAATACGATCGATAAGAGTGAACTTAATATTGACTGGAATACGGATACCAAGGATGGCGGAGATCATCTTAATGTGTCGGGTGCGCAGAGAGTAACTGAATGGTTCGGCAGATACATAGATAAGAACTATGATTTTGCCGATAAGAGGCAGGATGCGGATTACTCGGAATGGAACAGTATTTACGATGAATATAATGGTAAAATAACACCTATGATTAATAGAATAAGATCGACAGGAAAGAAATAGGAGAAAGTTGTATGAACATAATTTTATATATAATTATCAGCGCTGTCACGTTGGGCGTGACGGTGGCAGTGTTCATATTTACCGGAAGAATTAAGAATAACAAGGCAGCTATAAAGGCTGCCTGTTTTGGTATACGCGCATTTATGGTGTGCGCCGTTCTGGAAGTTATGATATTCAATCTGAATGCGATACATCTGGCGGGTGGCAGCTATAAGGAACATGAACTCGACCTTTTGGAAGCGGTCACAGAAAACGAAGAGAATAGGATAATATATGAGTTTACCGATATGAATGAGCCGGTGGGTACGTTGAATTTCGATGCGGTATCCGCAAGCGGCGGACAAATTAATGTGACAATAGATATGGCAGATGATACCAATGCGGCATATCGTGTGGGAATAGCTAAGGCGCAGATATTATCCGGGTACCAAAGAACCGGCACGGTGCCATGTAATTTCTCAGGCAATGTTCACAAATTAAGAATTACTATTTCCACAGACGATAAGGCTGAACTTGCGGTCAGGGCAATCACGGTCAACAAGCCGGTTGCATTTTGCTTTTCATTCGTACGGGTCGGGATAATATGGCTTGTGGCAATGGCAGTCTATTTTATGACTGGATCGGGCTTTTATGCCGGGAATTATGCGGATGGCAGAACACTTGTGAAGCGCAGTGCATATGTCATGACTTTTTTTCTGATAGGTATTGCACTCTGGATGACGAATTCATGCAGGTATGCTAATCCGGAACATGATTTTTGGAGCGATTTCTGTTGTGAAAACGGCAATCAGATAACGGAAGAACTTGTCAATGCATTTGAAAAAGGGCATGTTTACCTTGACCGTGAGGTTAATGAGAAACTTACCGGACTTGACAATCCGTATGACTGGAGCCAGCGTACCAAGGAAATCGGAAGTTATCCGTGGGATCACCTTTTATATGAAGGAAAATATTATTCATACTATGGCATAGCACCGTTGCTGATTTTTATACCGTATCACCTTGCAACGGGATTTTATTTTCCGAGCGTCTGGGCAATATGGCTGTTCGGCTGCGTGGGAATCTATTTCCTGACAAGGACATATCTGTGCATAGCGGACAAATACTGGGGACGTGTGCGCTCATCGCTTGTGATGATGGGACTTTTTATGATGCAGCTTGTGAGCGGAATATGGTTTACATTTAATAAAGCTAATTTCTATGAAATTGCCCAGAACGGCGGATTTGCGTGTGTAACCGCTGGCGCGTATTTCCTGATAAGTTCCAATGTGATCGGAGACGGAAACATAAAGCGCGGCAGACTTGTATGGGCCGCAGTTTTCTTAAGTCTTGCGGTATTATGCCGTCCTACGCTTGCCTTGTATTGCATTGCGGCACTTTTCTTTATCGGAGCGGGATTTGCCAAACTCAGAAAAAGCGGGGACAAGAAATATATATCATATTGGATATGCGCATTGGTGCCGTTTGCGGTTATCGGAGGCATACAGATGGCATATAATTATGCACGCTTTGGTTCATTTTTCGATTTTGGAATACAGTATTCACTTACGATAAACGATTTTACGAAGTCACAGTACCATACGCATTTCGTCGGAATCGGATTGTGGAATTACCTTTTTGCATTTCCGTCATTCAGCCAGAATTATCCGTTTTTTATACCGTCATCAGTGGATACGTTCAATCCGAACGGATACTATTTTGTGGCAACTCATAATGCAGTCGGACTTGTGTGGAAGGCCCTGCCGTTAATGGCATATGCGCTGTCGCTTAAAGCATACCGGAAAGCTCCGGCGGGCAGCAGGCGTGTAGGCACCGTGCTGCTTGCGGCATCGAGTGTTATTGCTCCGCTTATAATAATCTGCTCAATCTGGGAGAGCGGTTACGGTGCAAGATATTGCGTTGATTTTGCGTGGGAAATGCTTATGGGCGCACTAATTATATCATTTATTATATGGCGGAACGCGTCAGCCAATACAAAGAAACATCTTAATTCGGTTATGGCAGCAGCATGTATTCTCTGCCTTGTGCTTACTTTTTCACAGACCGTAAGCTGGATACTTGCTGGAGATTTATCCAATGGGTGGAGGATGTCAATGTTAAATTTTGGCAGGCTGTTTGAGTTCTGGCGGTAAATGATTAATTATTAATATAAAACATCTATAAAAAGGTAGCATTTTAATGGTTGCCAACCGTTACTCAATGTTATATGATACAAATGTAGGTTTTTACCCATGTCCGGATACGGACATGCATTATAATTATTAAGGAGATTTATATCAATGCAGTACGGACATTTTGATCTCGAACACAAAGAATATGTAATTACAAGACCGGATACACCGGCACCTTGGGCGAACTATCTTGGATCCCCTGAGTACGGTGCAATCGTTTCAAATAACGGCGGAGGATACAGCTTCGTTAAGAGCGGTGCCAACGGTCGTATAGCAAGATACCGTTTCAATTCCAATATCGGTCTTCCGGGCAGATATGTATATTTAAGGGACAACGATACCAATGACTACTGGTCGGCTACCTGGCAGCCGGTAGGTAAGCCTCTTGATCAGTATAAGACAGAGTGCCATCACGGAACCGCTTATACTACAATGAAGACGGATTATTCAGACATTCATTCGGAACTCACATATTATGTTCCGCTTGACAGGACATACGAAGTATGGCGTGCCAAGGTAACCAATAATTCAGACAAACCGCGTAATCTTTCTGTATACGGTTTTATTGAGTTTACCAATGACAATAACTATGAGCAGGATCAGGTTAATCTTCAGTATACGCTTTTCATTACAAGAACATCTTTTGAAGGCAATAAGATTGTTCAGCACATTAATGAGAACAGTGGTAAGGATGCTACAGGCTCTAACCACAGAGAGAGATTTTTCGGACTTGTCGGAGCTGATGTAAGCGCTTATAACGGTAACTTTGACAGCTTCATCGGACCGTACAGGGATTATGGCAACCCAATCGCTGTTGAGAGCGGAAGATGCAATAATGAGCTTAACTATAACTCCAATGCATGCGGCGCACTTCAGTCAGATGTGACAATCGCACCGGGCGAGACTAAGGAATTTATCTATGTTCTCGGACAGAAGAATGCAGCTGAAGCGGACAAGATTCTCGATACATATAAGAACGCAGGCCAGGTTGATAAGGAACTTAAAGAACTTATTGATTACTGGCACGGACAGCTTAATAATTTCCAGATTGAGACACCTTCATGGGAGTTCAACAATATGGTTAATGTATGGAATGCATATCAGTGTTTCATAACATTTATCTGGTCAAGAGCTGCATCCTTCATCTATTGCGGTCTTCGAAACGGATACGGATACAGGGATACCGTTCAGGATATCCAGGGTATTATCCATATTAATCCGGAACTCGCAGCGGATAAAATCCGCTTCATGCTTTCGGCACAGGTTGACAACGGCGGCGGACTTCCGCTTGTTAAGTTTGACCATAACGCAGGACATGAGACATGCCCTGACGAGAATGATGAGAATTCACTTTATGCTAAGCAGACAGGACATCCGTCATACCGTGCAGATGATGCACTCTGGCTCTTCCCGACAATCGTTAAGTATATCGGCGAGAGCGGTAATAAAGCATTCCTTGACGAAGTTATTGTATATGCTAATGGTGGAGAGGACAGTGTTTACAATCACCTTAAGAACGCAATCCGTTTTTCAATGGAAAGACTCGGTGCTCATAAGATGCCGGCCGGACTTCACGCAGACTGGAATGACTGCTTGAGACTCGGTAAGAAGGGCGAATCTACATTCGTAGCATTCCAGCTCTATTATGCTATGAGCGTTATCAGAGGATATGCTGAGGAAAGAAAAGATACAGAATATGTTGAATATATCAATAAAGTTCAGGCTGAGCTCGGAAAGAGCCTTTCTGACTGCTGGGATGAGGACAGATTCATCCGTGGTATCAGAGAGAACGGCGAAGTCGTAGGAGCTAAGCACGATCCTGAAGCTAATATGTGGCTTAATCCGCAGTCGTGGTCTGTTATTTCAGGTTTTGCTTCCAAGGAGCAGGCTGAGACGGCAATGAATTCAGTTCATGAGATTCTTAATACACCTTATGGTGTTAAACTTATGGAGCCGCCATATGTTGATCATTATTTTGACGGAGCACTTATGCATATATTTAACCCGGATACCAAGGAAAACGGTGGTATCTTCTCCCAGACACAGGGCTGGGCAATTCTTGCCGAAGCTTTGATGGGACATGGTGACAGAGCGTTTGAATACTTCCTTGAGTCATCACCGGCTAACATGAATGATAAAGCTGAAATAAGAGTTCTTGAGCCATATGTTCACGGACAGTTTACAGAGGCAACCCGTTCACCTTATGCAGGCCGTTCACATGTACATTGGCTTACAGGAACAGGCTCAACGGTTATGGTTGGATGCGTTGAAGGTATCTGTGGTATGAGACCTAATGCGGATGGTCTTGTAATCAGCCCTTCAATCCCTTCAGCATGGGATGGATTTAAGATTGAGAAGAATTTCAGAGGAAAACATCTCTCAATTGATATCCAGAACCCGAACCATGTACAGAGCGGTGTTAAGAGCGTAACTGTTAACGGAGAAGCTGTTGAAGGCAATTTCGTATGTGAATGTAAGATGACAGAGCAGACAGAAATTGTTGTTGTACTTGGATAATTTAAGATTATTGATCCGCCCGGAGATAATGCCGGGCGGATATTTTTAGTTATGATGAAAGATACTATAATATACGAATTAACGACGGATGAATTTAATGATGCGGTCGTCAAAAACAACTACATAGAGAATTCCACAGAGCAATACATAGGTTTTGTGGATAAATCAGTCACGGACAAGACGGAGGCGGGTATAATTCTGGATGATTATGAAGATGCCTGGGATGATGGATTCGATGTGATTGTCTTTGCTGACTGCGCACCTGATGACGATAGCACGGCATCCCTTGCGGCAATGTCGGGAATGAAAATTTTCGGGATGGTGATAAGACGGAGTCTTTTAAAGGAAACAGGCCGGTTTAATACTGCATTGGAAGGCAGCCAGAACAGGGAGTTTCTGATGCGCGCAACCGACAAGGGACATGTTTTTTTCATAACATGCAGTGCAGATGATGCTGTTTTTCCGGAATCGGGGGCAATGGCACGCGAAATAGCGTATATTATATGTTCAAGGCTGGCACGCTGGGGTCATGAAGGCAATCTGGACACAGTGTTTGCTGACACAGTTGCGGGGATTCCGGATAAGAATGTTATGCTTGGGTTCAATAAGACAGTTGATGATATGCTGTCAGACTCCGGAATATGTACGGCGATTTCAGCTGACACAGCACCATTTCTGGTAATTATAGGCGGTGATACATGCTACGGAGTTCTCCGGCAATTCGGGTACAGCATTGCAAAAGCGCTGGCGGATATAGGGGAAGCTGTTTGTACGAGTGAAGATGCGGATGTTGCGATGATGAGTGACATAACGTTCAAAGGTGTAATAGGATTTCAGACGCAGGCTTTTACCAATCCCGGATTCGACCGGATAAAGGGAAGAAGATTACAGTTCTGGTTTGATGATCCGGCCTTTTTTGAGAGCATGTTTACCAATGTGCGGCAAGGTGATATAATATTATGTCAGGATGGCAATTATACAGACTACATCAATAAAATATATGGTGCAGACGCGGTGTGGTTTCCGCCGGCGGGCAATTACTCAGGACCGTATGATGACGAGGGAAGAACTCTTGACATTGTTTTTGTCGGTACATATTATAAACCGGAATTTACGCCTGATGAGTTTACATCCGGCGCAAGGTCGTATGATACTGTGGAACAGAACGAGGTTTACAAGGCGGTTACGGCTGATCCGGCACTGACGGTGGAAGATGCAGTTGTTTCGTTGTATGGTCGTGACAGACTTCCTGAACTAATGAAGACAATGTTCTATGTGCGCAAAAATATCATAGATTATTACAGACATCAGGCGGTGGAAACGGTGCTTTCCGCAGGATATAAAATAAACGTGTATGGGGATTCATGGAAGAATTTCCGGTCGGATTACTCAGATAATCTTATAATACATCAAAAGATAAATGTGGCGGAGGCTTCGCAGATATATCGTAAAGCCAGAATAGGGCTTAATTTTATGACCTGGCATAAAGCCGGGATGACGGAGCGCGTGGCGGATATTATGCTTGGCGGAGCGGTCTGTATATCTGATACGACGACATACCTTCGCGAGAACTTTCAGAAGGATGAAATCGTATTGTTTGACATAGGCAGGCCAGAGCAGCTTGTTACAGCAATAAATCAGCTTCTTAAAGATGATACATTAAGACATAAAATCGCACAGGCCGGTTATGAAAGGGCAGTGCATGAACATACATGGCACAACAGGGCGGTAAGCCTTTTACAATTGATTAAGGAGAAGAAGGATTAATTTTAACGGTGGAGGGATAAAATGATAATAAATACTAATATCCAGGCAATGTCGGCAGCGAGAAATTTCGGAATAAACACGAAAAATAAGGCAAAATCGGCGGAAAAACTTTCATCAGGATACAGTATAAACCGAGCGGCTGACGATGCGGCAGATCTTACGATATCAGAAAAAATGCGGGCACAGATAAGAGCACTTAATAAGGGTACCCAGAACGCACAGAGCGGAGTATCATGGGTTCATGTGGGTGAGGCGGCGCTTGGTTCAATTCAGGATATGATTCATCGCATGAGTGAGATAACGATCCAGTCGTTAAATGATACCAACACCGACCTGGACCGTGCGGCGCTTCAGGCTGAATTTGACCAGCTGCAGTCGGAAATCGATAAAGTATCGGATACGACGATGTTTAACACAAAGAAAATTTTTGCAGATCATGAGCCGAAGTTTTATCAGTTCGAGGGTAATATAAACTGGAATCAGAGTGCAAGACACACGATTGATTCCACAATGAATACTCTGACGATCTCATATATTAAAGATGATAACAGCGCAGCAGAACAGCTTACGATAACTGTTCCGGAGGGTACATATACAACACAGGAGCTTATTGACGAGGTGGATGATGCTGCGGCCGGGGGCGGCGATGCGGGGATTAACCTGGAATACACACAATCTGGTACATGTAATGTCAATATAGAGGGCGGCAAGAGTATAGAGTCAATATCCGGAGGATTGTCATATCTCATAAATGATATGTATACCGGAGGAAGCGTTGGTGCACTTATTGGTACTACCATTTTTGTGACGGATGATGCAAGGCTTGGAATATCGACAGGCAAAAACGATGAACTCAGATTCAGGGTTCAGGATTTTAATGGAAATACATCTACGGTAAATATTAAAATACCGGCAGGAAGATACACGAGGTCCGAACTGATTGATATACTTAATAACAGTATGGGACAGACCGGGGTCGAGGCCGTCAAGTATGGCAAAAGCATTAAGCTGCAGAGTGATACGGCAATTATTATACGGGCTTTAAGGGCAATATGTTTAAAATCGACACCGATCCGGGAGATATCCATACATCGGTATTTTACGATAATGTTCAATATGGAAATACTATTTTAAGCGAGGCCTCTTTTAAGGGCGGAGCGGTCATACCTGTTTCAGGCACTGATGAAGAGCATAATCATTATACAATAGATGCCTCAAATGACAGTCTCACTCTGGCTGTGGACGGGGGCAGTGAAGTGACTCTTTCTATTGCGCATGGAAGATATACGGCAGCAAAGATGGCGGACGTATTAAACGAACTCATGGGAAATGCCGGCCTTGGCGCCACAGCTTCGCTGTATACAAGCGGTGATTTTAACGGTATACAGATTACTACCGCATCCAAAGGCATTGAAAGCAGAATTGATATAAAAAACAGTTCAAGCGCGTATGATACGCTTTTTTGTAAAAGAGAATATAACCGTATAGACAGCCGGGCATCGGAATCATATGAGACCCGGCCTGATGACATACCTGTTTTCACGGGAGGCAAAGCTTTTAGTGCGGGCACACTGCCGCTTACGGTAACTGCCGGTCAAAACGATGTATTTAAGCTTGCATTAAACGGAACATCTTATAATATAACAATAAAACAGGGCACATATAATTCGGCAGCGGATATCGCGACGGCCATAGACGAGGCGCTTAACGGAAATAATGCACTTATGGCATATAAAGATAAAGTGGAGGTGTCAAATGATGCCACCGGCAGAATCATCTTAAAGGGAAGCAACGGAAGCGGCCTTACGGACATCAGGGCGGAAGCATTATCGGGTAATACCGGTTTTCATGATATATGGGTTGGAACGAAAGTGGAATACCGGTCAACAACTGCATCCGGAAGCGGAAGTTCGGGTTCGCCGGCCAAAATAACACTTAATACACCGATAAATAATCCGGCTGATGCGGCGGGTAAGAATTTTTCTGTTGATATTAACGGTAACAGACATGATGTCAGTATTCCTTCGGGTGTGAGCTCCAGAGATGATATCATAAATGCAATCAACGACCAGCTGAAAGAACAAAAAATAATTACAATTAATAAATTTGCCACAATAGATTCATCGGGAACCACGACCAATAATAATGTGACGGCATCAGGAAGCGGAAATACATCGACAACATCGCGTAATTACACATCTTCCGGTGTAACTAAGGAAAGCCAGGGTGTGGTAGGAGCATATGATGTTAACAGAGCCGCCTCGATAACGCTTGACAGAAAAATTGGTTCTACCAATATTGTGAATGCTTCGAATAACCGGCTTGCGATAAATGTAAAAACACAGAATGGAACATCAACGGTAAATATAACAATCCCGGACGGAAGTTATTCCGCCGACGGACTTGCATCAGCTATACAGAAACAGCTTGATAACAGGCTTGGTACACAATACGGCGGAGTTAAAGTAAGCCTTAATAATGGCGCTCTTACATTCACGTCCAGGCTTAATGACGGGTCGGGCAATGAGAAAAGAGCGGATGAAACCGGATTGGAAATCTCTACGGGAAACAGTTCGTTTCTGAAGGAACTGTATACCACAAGAACTGCAGCACAGGCAACATCATCCAAAGAACTGGAAAACACAATGATAATAGGATCTGACAATGCTGAATTTGTTTTCACATACAGGGATGGCGCAGGAACGAGGAACGTCAGGCTTGATCTTGCAGCGGGAACATACGACAGAACCGGAATTGTTAATGAAATAAACAGACAGCTTTTGGCATCGGGCACGGGTATAACAGCGTCCTTATACAATAACAGGCTCAGGCTGACCAGCAACGGCATTGGACAGGATTATATGATATCATATAACAATATGCAGGGCGGCAGCAGTGCCGAAACATTATTTGGTGACTTTATAGTCAAAAAGCCGGCCTCTGCTACGGCACAGCAGGACATGCAGGAAGAAATAAATATAACTAATGATACATCGAGCTTTATTATAAGCGTAAACGGTACATCGCATAATATCACGCTCGATAATGGAACCTATGACAGGCAGGCATTTGCCGGCATGCTGAATACCAAATTCCAGGATGAGGGAATCCCGGCAGAGGTTTCACTTTCAGGTAAAAGACTTACATATACGACTACCGAAGCCGGTTCACAAACCAATATTTTTATGACATATGACGGTGGCGGTACATCAATGCTGCCGATATACGGAAAAACCGAGACTGTGAAAGCCGGGGCCAAAGCATCTTTTAATGCGGACGGTAAACTGGAACTTACTGGTACCGAAAACGGCGGTTCGCTTTCTGTAAGTTCATCTTCCGGCGGCGGTTTTCAGTCACAGGAAAGAATAGAGAGCGATATTAATCCTACGGCTGAATCCGGTTATATATCATCCAAAAAAGCGTACATTGATGGAGTGAATCTAAGCGAACCGGTCGTTATCGATGAGTGGAACCGGGAACTTTCCTTTACATACAGGAAAGCAGGCGTATCGCAGGGTGTAAACTTTAGACTGAGTGACGGTACATATGACTTTAAGAGCCTTACAAAAGAACTTCAGGGTAACTTGATGCGGCTGTCGGCAACGGTGAACTTACCGCGACAGTTGATGCGTCAGGAGTGAAGATTGAGAGTACACATACCGGAAGCGGATATTCCATGAGCGGTTTTTCAGGCGGATTCTATCACAATGTACTTTGCAAAAGCACAGAAGTATCGCAGAAACTGACACCATCACAAAAAGCCGGAGGGCAGATATGTGACGCGGCTTTTACAATCGGACGTAAGAATATCCGTGGAGGCAGCGTGACGGTTGAGAAAGATTTAAACGATGAATTTACATTTGATATTACCTGCGGCAATACCGTGAATAACATTACTGTCAAACTTACGGAGGGCGAATATGATGGAAACTCACTGATTGCGGAACTGCAGAAGCAGATCAATAAGAAACTTGAAGCTGCAGGCCTCCCGAAAGATATGGTAAAAGCACAGATTGGCGGTGTAAATACAGGAGTCGTAGGCGCTAATGATAATGACGCGCTCTGCCTCAAAATTAATGACAACACTGCACTCCCTGATAGCGGACAATATATAATCGACGGGGTCAGGGGAAGTGCAGCTTTCAATATTTTTTACCAGACTGACGGCAGGATGATCCCGGCCTATACAACGGGTGCGAAGGACATTACAGACGGATTAACGGTTACTGCGGAGAACAACACGCTGTCACTGGATGCTGACGGCAGAACATATTCAGTTACACTTGCGGACGGGGATTATACAGCGGACGAGCTTGCAGATGCAGTCAATGCAGGATTTAAAGCAGGCGGAGCGCCGCTTACCGCCAAGATAGAAGATGGCAGACTTAAGATACAATATAACAGTTTTGGAAGGCACATAATAGACAATGTTGCCGGGTCAGCCAGGGACAGTCTTTTCTATGTGAAAAATTCGGCCGCCGGGGAAAAGGAGAATATTAAAATCCAGCTGAGCGGTAACGCCGGCCGTGACTATATTGAACTTGACCGGCCGGTTATGAATACCGTGAGTCTTGGAATCAATTCAGTAGCTATTACAAAACCCAAGTATGCCAACAAGGCACTTGGAAGACTTGCCGGCGCACTTGATGCCGTATCCGCCATACGCAGTGATTATGGCGCAATGGAAAATCGTCTTGAGCACGCAATCAACGGAAATAACAATACAGCTGAGAACACCCAGAGCGCGGAGTCTCTGGTACGCGATACGGACATTGCATCAGAGACTGTACGATATGCTTCAAATTCCATACTGGAGCAGGCTGCCCAGGCCATGATTGCGCAGGCTAACATCCAGGCACAGGGTGTGCTAAAATTGCTGGGACAATAAAATTTACGAATTGAAGGAGCGGAATGGAAAGAATAAATCATAACATTGAGCCACTCTATGACCGGAATTCAAGATTATTAATTCTAGGTTCATTTCCGTCAGTGAAATCGAGAGAAATGCGGTTCTTTTACGGGCATCCGCAGAACCGGTTCTGGCGTGTTATTGCGGCGCTTACCGATTATCCCGTGCCGCATACCATAGAAGATAAGAAGAAAATGCTGCATGAAAATCACATAGCATTATGGGATACAATTGCGTCATGCGAAATAGAAGGTTCATCAGACAGCAGCATCAAGGGTGTGGTTCCCAACAATCTGAATATAATACTGGAAACAGCGCCAATACAAGCGGTATATTGCAATGGCAGCAAATCATATGAATTATATCATAAATACTGCGAAAAACAGACCGGAATGCCAGCTTTTAAACTGCCGAGCACCAGTCCGGCAAACGCAGCATGCAGTCTGGACAGGCTGATTAAAGAGTGGAGTGTGATAATGGATAGATTGCGCGAAGTGTGAAATGGGAATTTCCGGAAAACGCGCGTAAAGTCATTGCCGTGGTCAGAAGTTATCACCGCGCGGCTATTTGTATTAATGGTGGAACAGTCTTATTCCTGTGAAGCACATTGCCATGCCGTATTTGTTGCATGTCTCGATAACATTGTCATCGCGGACAGAACCACCCGGCTGTGCGATATACTTGACGCCGCTCTTGTGAGCGCGCTCGATATTGTCGCCGAATGGGAAGAAAGCATCCGAACCGAGGCAGACATCCTGCATCTGGTCAAGCCATGCACGCTTCTCCTCACGGGTAAATACAGGAGGCTTCTCGGTGAAGAATTTCTCCCAGGTGCCATCGGCGAGAACATCCATGTATTCGTCGCCCATGTATACATCAATCGTGTTGTCACGGTCAGCTCTGCCGATACCCTCCTTGAAAGGAAGGGAAAGAACCTGCGGAGACTGACGTAAGAACCAGTTGTCAGCCTTCTGGCCGGCAAGCCTTGTACAATGGATTCTTGACTGCTGGCCTGCGCCGATACCGATAGCCTGACCGTTCTTGGTGTAGCATACGGAATTGGACTGGGTATATTTGAGAGTGATCATTGCGATAGCGAGATCTATGCGGGCCTGCTCAGGAATTTCTTTGTTGTCTGTAACGACATTTGCAAAAAGCTCGTCATTGATAACAAGCTCGTTACGGCCCTGCTCAAAAGTAACACCGAAAACGTCCTTCTGCTCAATAGGAGCCGGAACATAATTTTCATCGATTTTGATTACACAGTAATTACCTTTTTTCTTTGCGGAAAGGATTTCAAGAGCTTCAGGCTCATAGCCCGGAGCAATGATTCCGTCCGAAACCTCACGCTTGATAAGCTTGGCGGTATCTGCATCGCAGACATCGGAAAGAGATATAAAATCACCGAAAGAAGACATTCTGTCGGCGCCTCTGGCTCTTGCGTATGCGCTTGCAAGAGGACTTAAATCGCCCATATCGTCAACCCAGTAGATTTTCTTCTCGACATCAGTGAGAGGAAGACCGACTGCCGCACCGGCAGGTGATACATGCTTGAAAGAAGTTGCGGCAGGAAGACCTGTAGCCTTCTTGAGCTCGCGGACAAGCTGCCAGCCGTTAAAAGCATCAAGAAGATTGATATAACCGGCCCTTCCGTTAAGAATTTCGATAGGAAGGTCGCTTCCATCCTTCATAAATACCCTTGAAGGCTTCTGGTTAGGATTGCATCCGTATTTTAACTGATATTCATTCATTAGTAGTACCTCTTTATTTATTTTTATTGATGATTCTGGTTTCATAAGTCTGGTCGGCAACATTGATGTAACGTATGAATAATGATACCTTATTCTCCTCGTTGAGACTGTTCCATACTGTGTCGGCAAATTTGTCGATGTCATCAGGAATGTCTACGAGAACCGGCTCGCCCTCAAAACTCGGAAGCGGATTGCCGTCGCCCATGTATGTGTGGATGAAACGGCCCTCTCCGGCAGCAGGATTTGAATAAGCATAGGTGTACCTGTTGCATGAATCAGGATTACCGTTGTTACTCTTTAAAATTGACATGGCGTAATTGAAATCACCGTTCTCGAAATGAAGGATACCGGAAATTCTAGGTGTGTAATTAGGGGCATCAGGTTCAAATTCGCGTGTTCTTAAAGCCTGCTCAAAAGTGTACTGCTTGTCCATAAGGTCGTAGATGGTATCGGTCTGGTCGCCGTTGGTAACGATTGTCTTGTTGCCGAGAACGCGGACCGGCGCATAAATTATAAGACTTGGATCCTCAAGCTTGGATGGGTCGAAAGCCTGTGTGCGGATTCCCTCGCCATCTTCCACGAAGACACGGTTGCGGCTGTTGGCACTTCTTCCCATGATAAAATAAGCTATTGCAGCTTTGGCCCTGTCAGGAGTTCTGCCGATGATGATTCCCCTGCCGGGATAGGAAGTGCTGCTTAATTCTTCTGATAAAGATCTGATTTTCATATTAACCTCCGGAATTAAATAATAAAAAACCGCCCGGACATACCCTAAACGGCTACCCAGACGGTCGGCTTACTAAGACTGCGCTCCCTGTGGGTAATCCCACGTATCCGTCAGTTACGCAGCTGATAGATATATTATTACAATAAAAAAAGAAAAAATCAAGACGTTTTCATAGAAATTTTGCAAATATGTGTTAAAATACTCATAGTCAGTATGGAAGGAGAAGCAAATGTATAATAATTTTATTTTTGACCTGTACGGAACCCTGATAGATATACGAACCGACGAGTGGAGCAAAGCCACATGGAAGAAATATGCCGGATGGCTTAAGACAGAGGGTATCAGGTATTCTGCGCGTAAAGTTAAGAAACGGTATGATGAACTTATAGGCAGACAGATAGAAGAACTTAAAAAACAGAACAAACATGAATACCCGGAGCCGGATGTGATACCTGTTTTTGCTGCGATATGCCGGGATAAACGACCGGATTATACGGATGAAGAAGTTTATAAAGCTGCAGAGCAGTTCAGAATTATATCAACGGAATTTGTTAAACTTTATCCCAATACATTGAAGGTTCTTAAAGAACTGCGTGAGGCCGGTAAGAAAATATATCTTCTGTCCAACGCGCAGCGGGCTTTTACATGGCAGGAACTTGAAAGCACCGGACTGGTGCCATGCTTTGATGATATTTTTATCTCGTCCGATGAAGGCTGCAAGAAGCCGGATAAGGATTTTTTCAATGCACTTATTAAAAAACACGGACTTGATGTGAAAGAGTGCATAATGGTTGGCAATGACGGCAGCTCTGACATTGCGGGAGCTGCTGCGGCCGGTATGGATGCGGCGTATATACGCACGGCAATTTCGCCGGAGAATGAGCCCGTGCCGGAATGCAAATATGTATTTTTGGACGGAGACATAGGACACATAAGGAGTGATATGTAATGTACGATACAGTTATATTTGACCTTGACGGAACACTTTTGAATACACTGGATGATCTGTGCGACAGCACCAATTATGCACTTAAGACGCATGGAATGCCAGCCCGCACGATTGAGGAAGTCAGGCAGTTTGTCGGCAACGGAATCCGTAAACTTATCGAGCGCGCGGTACCTCAGGGAACGGAACCGGAAGAACTTGAGAAAGTCTATGATGATTTTAAGAAACATTATGATGCGCATTGCAATGATAAGACCGGTCCGTACGACGGGATCATGGAACTTTTGCGCGAACTTAAGAAACGCGGTTATAAGCTTGGAATAGCATCCAACAAAGTTAAATCCGCAGTTGAGAAACTTAATGAGATTTATTTTGAAGGCCTTATGGACGGTGCTGCCGGAGTCGTTGACGGAAAGCCGACCAAGCCGGATCCGTATATGGTTGACGAGATGCTTAAAGAACTTGGAAGCGATAAGGAACATACGCTTTATGTCGGGGATTCACAGGTGGATGTCCGGACAGCGTTTAATACCGGACTTGATATGGTTGCTGTGTTATGGGGGTTCCGCGACAAGGAAGTCCTTACGGAAGCCGGAGCAACCCGGTTTATTGAGCAGCCGTCACAGTTACTTCACTATCTTTAACAGAGGAATTTATTTATGAAGGATTTTCTCCCGATAAGCAGGGAAGACATGAAAAAAAGAGGCTGGGATGAGGTGGATTTCACATATGTGATAGGCGATGCATATGTGGATCATTCATCTTTCGGACCGGCAATAATCAGCAGGGTTCTTGAGTCACACGGATATAAAGTCGGCATAATTGCACAGCCCGACTGGAAGATGGCGGACAGCATAGATGTTTTTGGCAGACCGAGGCTGGGATTTCTGGTGTCCGGCGGCAATATGGATCCGATGGTAAATCATTACACTGTGTCAAAGAAACGCCGTAAGACGGATGCTTACACTCCGGGCGGAGTTACCGGCAGAAGACCGGATCACGCGACAGTGGTCTATTGCAATCTCATAAGGCAGCGGTATAAGGACTGCCCGATTATAATAGGCGGAATAGAGGCAAGTCTCAGAAGACTGGCACATTATGATTACTGGTCGGACAGCCTGAAACGCTCAATCCTTCTGGACTCGCAGGCGGATATTATTTCATACGGAATGGGTGAACATTCGATTGTTGAGATTGCGGATGCGCTTGAGTCGGGGCTGGATGTCCATGACATTACATTTATAGACGGTACGGTTTATAAGACGAAACAGATTGAGAATGTATATGATTATATAATGCTCCCTTCATATGATGATTTGAAGGCGGATAAGCTTAATTATGCAAAGAGCTTTGATATACAATACCGGAATACTGACCCATATGCCGGCAAAAGACTTGTGGAGCCGTACGATAAAGGAATATATGTTGTCCAGAACCCGGCAGCCAGACCGCTCACACAGATGGAAATGGATGATGTGTACGCACTGCCGTATATGAATAACTACCATCCGTCATATGAAAAAGACGGCGGAGTCCCGGCAATATCCGAGATTAAGTTCAGCATCACAAGCAACAGAGGATGCTTTGGCGGATGCTCTTTCTGCGCACTCACATTTCATCAGGGAAGGATAGTGCAGGCAAGAAGCCACGAGTCAATTATTGATGAAGCAGTAAGAATGACCGAAGAACCTGATTTTAAGGGATACATCCATGATGTTGGCGGCCCGACTGCCAATTTCAGGCGTCCGGCCTGCGACAAGCAGATGGAGCATGGGGCATGTCCGGGTAAGCAGTGCCTTTTTCCGGAACCGTGTAAGAATCTTGTGGTGGACCACAGCGATTATGTATCACTGTTACGCAAACTGCGTGCCCTTCCGAAAGTAAAGAAAGTATTTGTGCGTTCCGGCGTTCGTTTTGACTATGCACTGGCGGATAAGGATGATACTTTTATCAGGGAACTGTGCAAATACCATATAAGCGGACAGCTGAGGGTGGCACCGGAACATGTATCGGATAATGTATTGAAACTCATGGGCAAACCGGGGAACAGTGTTTATGAGAAATTCGTCAACAAATGTGAAGTGATTAACAGACAGCTTGGCAAGGAACAGTATCTCGTCCCGTATCTTATGTCATCGCATCCGGGTTCCACGCTTAAGGACGCAATCACGCTTGCGGAGTATATCAGGGACATCGGATACATGCCGGAGCAGGTTCAGGATTTTTATCCGACGCCATCCACCATATCGACATGCATGTATTACACGGGAGTTGACCCGCGTAACATGAAACCTGTGTATGTTGCCCGTAATCCGCATGAAAAAGCTATGCAGAGGGCACTTATACAGTACCGTAATCCGGAGAATTATGACCTTGTAAAAGAAGCACTTCTTAAGGAACACAGACAGGATCTGATAGGATTCGATAAGAAATGCCTGATACCACCGCGTAAAATAACTCCGAAACATGCCGCAGGCAGTCATAAAAAGGTTGAAAAAAAGCGCAATAAAAGCTACAATTAATATATATTTTCAGAGCACGAAAGGAAACACGTATGTACAAAGATAATGACAAAATAACAATTATGGATCATCCTCTTATCAAGCACAAAATAACAATGCTTAGAATGAAGAGTACCGGAACAAATGAGTTCCGTAAGCTTATTGAGGAAATAGCAGTTCTCATGGGATATGAAGCATTAAGGAATCTTCCGCTTGAGAACATCGACATCGAGACACCTATCCAGGAGACGCAGAGCCCGATAATTGCAGGAAAGAAGCCGGCAATCGTGCCTATTCTCCGTGCCGGACTCGGCATGGTCGGCGGTCTTCTCACTCTTATGCCGGCAGCCAAGGTCGGACACATCGGATTATACCGTGATGAGGAGACACATGAGCCGCATGAATATTATTGTAAGCTTCCGGATCCGATTGAGCAGCGTAAGATAATAGTATGCGATCCTATGCTTGCCACAGGCGGTTCTGCAGTAGCGGCAATTAATTTTATCAAGCAGCGCGGAGGCAGGGATATCACATTTATGTGTATCATCGCAGCACCGGAAGGTCTTGAAAGACTTGCCAAGGAGCATCCGGACGTTGACATCTATTGCGGAGCTCTTGATGAGAGGCTTAATGAAAATGCTTATATCTGCCCGGGACTTGGAGATGCCGGAGACAGAATTTTCGGAACTAAATAATCTATGATACCTGATAATATCAAGAGATATACTCCGGATTACAGGAAGGGACTTACCGGTGAGCAGGTGCAGGAACGGATTAAGAACGGCTGCACCAATGCACCGGTCAAGCCGCCTATGAAGTCGTGCGGAGATATCATCAGAGACAACATCTTTACATATTTCAATATGATTTTTGTAGTGATTGCCGTACTTTTATGTATTGTGCAGTCTTATAAGAGTCTGACTTTTTTGCCGGTTATTATATGTAATACAATAGTCGGAATCGTACAGGAAATCCGTTCCAAAAAAATACTTGATAAAATGAATATGCTTAATGCCCCGCGTGCCACAGTCATACGTGACGGCATCAGGACACAGATACCGGCGGAGGAACTGGTACTGGATGATATTGTTGTGTTCGCGGCCGGTAACCAGATATGCGCCGATGCATATGTGGAGGAAGGCGAGGTAAAGGTAAACGAATCTCTCCTTACGGGTGAATCGGATGAGATACTAAAGCAGAAGGGCGACAAGCTGATGTCCGGAAGCTTTATCGTATCGGGTGAATGTTACGCGAAACTTGATGCCGTAGGTGCCGATTCGTACATATCAGGTCTGATTGTTGAGGCAAAGTCCATGGGAAATAAGGAGCAGTCAGAGATGATACGCTCCTTGAACAAATTTGTGAAATTTGTCGGAATAATCATAATCCCGGTGGGACTTATATTGTTTTTCCAAAGCTATTATGTAGGAGATAATTCCCTGAAGGACAGTGTGGTTTCCACAATGGCGGCACTTATCGGAATGATACCGGAGGGCTTGTATCTTCTGGCAACTGTTGCACTTACGTTAAGTGCGATGCGTCTGGCTTCAAGACATATTCTCTTGCACGATATGAAGAGCATAGAGACGCTTGCAAGAGTTAATGTTCTCTGTGTGGATAAGACAGGAACAATTACCGAGAATAAAATGGCTGTGCAGGGCGTTGTGCCTGCGGATGGCATAGATACGGACGATGTAAAGTGTCTGATAGGCGATTTTGCGGCGGCAATGTCATCAGACAATATAACAATGGAAGCCATTAAGAATTATTTTACAAATAGTTCCGGACGGAAGGCGGTGAGCGTGTCACCGTTTTCGTCGGTATGCAAATACAGCGGGGTCGTTTTTGAAGATGGTGCATATGTACTCGGGGCACCGGAATATGTGCTTGGCGGCAGGTTGGATGAATGCCGCGATACGGTTACGGAGATGGCGGAGAAGGGATTAAGGACGCTTGCATTCGTGAAATATGACGGAGTTTTGGACGGGAAACCGCTCGATAAGGAAGTAAGCCTTATGGCATTTATCAATCTGGCCAATCCTATAAGAAAAGATGCCCCGGACACATTCCGGTATTTTGCAAAGCAGGGTGTTGATATCAAGGTTATCTCCGGTGACAATCCGGTAACGGTATCACGGGTTGCAATCGAAGCCGGGATAAAGGGCGCAGAGAAGTATGTGGATGCAACAACTCTTACCGATGAAGACAATATGAGAAAAGCATTGACGGAATGTACGGTATTCGGAAGAGTCACGCCGGCCCAGAAGAGATCTTTTGTAAGAATTCTTAAAGAACTCGGAAATACAGTTGCGATGACCGGTGACGGCGTTAATGACATATTGGCGCTTAAGGACGCGGATTGCAGTGTTGCGATGGCTTCCGGCAGCGAGGCGGCTGCCCAGAGTGCCCAGGTGGTACTGCTTGATTCTGATTTTTCGGGAATGCCGCAGGTTGTGCTTGAAGGCCGCAGAACTGTCAATAATATAGAGAGGTCGGCAAGCCTGTTCCTTGTGAAAAATATATTTTCTCTTCTGCTTGCATTTCTGTCGGTTGCATTTGCCGTGCAATATCCTCTGCATCCGACACAGGTTACGTTATTAAGTGCATTTACAATAGGAATACCGGGATTTTTTCTGGCACTTGAACCGAATCATAGTATAATAAAAGGCAAATTTATCAAAAATGTGTTGATGCGCTCACTCCCGGCAGGAATTACCGATATGCTTGCAGTTGTAGGAATAGTGATTGCCGGCAGAAATCTTGCACTCGCAGAGGAAGAAGTATCGACAGCGGCCACACTTGTATTGATTGTGGTAGGCCTGATGGTCGTAGCCGGAGCATCCATACCGTTTAACAGATTCCGCGCTGCCATAATGGGAGCGTGCGCTGCCGGAATAGTATTCTGCTGCGTGTTCTTACATGAACTTTTTGTGCTTATACCACTGTCAATGCCGGCGGTAATCATGCTGATATGTGCAGCGGCATCCGCCACAGCCGTATTCTGGACATTACGCTTTATATTTATGCATATAACGGACCGGAGGAGACATAATGGACAAACCTGATATAGTATATGAAGATGATAATATAATAGTCTGTAACAAAAAAGCCGGTGTCGCATCGCAGTCTGAACGTTCTTTTGCCAATGACCTTACGAGCATGCTTATGACATACCTTGTATCTTCCGGCAGAAAATGCAATGTGCATATAATTAACAGGCTTGATAAACCGGTTGAGGGACTTGTGCTTTACGCACTTAATAAGAAAGCTGCGGCCGGTCTTTCAGCACTTTCCGGAGAACATGCAATCGAAAAATATTATTATGCCGTAGTTACGGGAAAACCTGAAAACAAGGGAAATTATACGGATTATCTGTTAAAGGATCCGGGACTTAATGTTTCCCGCGTTGCAGATGCAGATGTATCGGGGGCCAAAAAAGCCTCTCTTAATTATGAGACGCTTGAAACAAAGGAAATTTCAGGCAGGGAGTATTCTCTTGTCAGAATCAGGCTTCTTACCGGAAGACATCATCAGATAAGGGTTCAGTTCGCCGCACACGGACACGCATTGTATGGGGATACGAAGTATAATCCCGATTTTGCCGGATGCAGGGGTGTGCAGCTGATGCTTTGTGCATACAGGATTGCGTTTGCCAACCCGGCAGGGGCGGACAGAATTACCGTTCAGATACGTCCGGGCGGCAAATTTACGGAATTTGAATATTTTCACGACTGACGGCGATAATGTATTATGACTGCTATGCTGACAAAGGAGTTGTAATATGAGAGAACAAACCGCCATCAAATTAAAAACAGCAGGAATAATTGTGGGTGTCACAGCAGTAGTATATGTTCTGATAAAATATATGCTGCCGCTTGTGGCACCTTTTGCCTTTGCATTTATAATTGCATGTATTATTGACAAGCCGGTCGGATTCATGTATGAGAGGTTCGGCTTAAAGAGAATCATAGGCGCGACGGTTATGACAGTGCTGCTGACAGCCATTCTTGGACTGGTCATGTTTTATGGAGCCAGGACGCTTCTGGGGCAGGCCAGGCAGCTGGCAATGAAACTGCCGGAATATTCATCGATGGCAGCCAAAATGGCGGAGGATTGTTGCGACAGAGTGGATGATGGACTGAATCTTGATGAAGGGACAAGTTACCGGATAGTAAGCGGACAAATCGATAATGCAAAAGGAATTGTGAATGATAAGCTGATTCCGGCTGTCATGAATGGTTCATGGAGTTTTATAAGTTCGTGCGCAGCTTTTTTGACCGCGTTTGCATTTATGATAATGGCTGCAGTGTTCATAAGCCGGGATATGCCAAAAATTAAAGTGCAATGTGATAACAGTATATTTGGCACGGAACTTAAATTTCTGGGCGGCCGGCTGAAGGATATTCTGACGACATATGTTAAGACTCAGCTGATTATCATGACACTTACGTGCATAATATGCTCTGCCGGGTTGTATTTTATGGGAAATCCGTATGCACTTTTACTTGGTGTGCTGATAGGCATAATAGATGCGCTTCCTGTCCTCGGCACTGGAACGGTATTCATTCCGTGGTGCATAATTCTGTTTGTTATGGGAAAATACTCATCAGCTGTGGCAATACTTGTAATATATCTTGTAGCATATTACACAAGAGAGCTTCTCGAACCGAAACTAATGGGTGCCGGATTCGGAGTGTCACCGGTGTTAATGCTTGTCTCATTGTATGCAGGGCTGATTCTCTTTGGGATAAGCGGAGTGATAACCGGCCCGGTAGCGGTAATTCTTATAAGGGAAATTTGTACACGCCTTATAAAAAAACTTGCCTGACAGGCGAAATACATTTATAATTAACTATGTATGCGATTAACAAGGAGACAGATATGGTATTCAGTTCAGCTGTTTTTTTATTTATATTTTTGCCGGTAGTGCTTTTTGTGCACACTGTTGTAAAGAACACGACTGCACGTAATATTTTTCTTATTGCGGCAAGCCTTGTGTTCTATGCTTTCGGCGAACCGTTTTATGTTCTTCTGATGATTGGAAGCGTGGCAATTAATTACCTATTCGGACGGGTGCTTGCCGCGCATAAGAGCAGACCGGTGCTTGCCATGGCGGTTATAGTTAATATAGGAATGCTTTTTGTATTCAAGTATGCGTCGTGGCTTATAGGGATTATTGATAATGTGCCGGGAATTTCCATCCCCGTGCCTCAGATAAGAATGCCGATAGGAATATCATTTTTTACATTTCAGGCAATGTCATATGTTATAGATGTATACAGAAACGATAAGGATGAACATGCATCTTTCGGAGATGTGTTATTGTACATATCTCTTTTTCCGCAGCTTATTGCGGGACCGATTGTCAAATATAATACAATCAGGACGCAGATTCATGACAGAAGCGTGAATGCATCGAAGATGGCATCGGGCATAAGATTATTTATAATAGGACTGTCCAAGAAAATGCTTATTTCCAATGTGATGGGCGCGGCGGCTGATAAGATTTTTGCAATGCAGCCACAGGCAATGGATATGCCGCTTTCATGGCTGGGGGCAATATGTTACACTTTACAGATTTATTTCGATTTTTCGGGATACAGTAATATGGCAGTCGGCCTTGGCAAGACTCTGGGATTTGATTTCCCGGAGAATTTCGATTATCCGTATTCTGCGCACGGTATCCGTGATTTCTGGAGAAGGTGGCATATGTCGCTTACCGGATGGTTCAGGGAATATCTGTATATTCCGCTCGGAGGCAACCGTAAAGGAAGGGCAAGACAGATTCTTAACACCATGATCGTATTTGCGGCAACCGGCATATGGCATGGTGCCAATCTTACGTTTATATTGTGGGGATTAATGCATGGAATCCTTATGTGCGTGGAGACTCTTATATTCAAACGCAGAAAGTTAAAGAGTCCGGCGGCATGGCTTTACACAATTATAATAGTAATAATCGGCTTTGTTATATTCCGTGCAGACAATGTCGGATATGCATTTGCGTATATTGGAAGAATGTTTTCCTTTGTGACAGAGGCGTCTGCTATGACAGTAACACTTTCGGTTCTTACACCGGTGTTTATAGCGACATTTACGGCCGCTGTTGTAATGATGTTTCCGGTTGTGCCGGCAATAAGGCGGCGCCTGGACGGCAGACCGTCATATGCAGCTGTTAACACGTTGTGTTATATAGCAATGTTCGGACTTTATTTTCTCTGTGTATTGACGCTTGCGGCAGATTCATACAATCCGTTCATTTATTTCAGGTTCTAGGCGGTGCATAATATGAAAAAACAAATTCTTAAAACAATATATGTTGTGACTTTTATGGCGGCTTTTGTTCTCTTCGGTGCAGTGAGTCTTTTCTATAAGAATGATACAATAGGCAACGAAGATAAAGTTACGCTAGGCGGCGTCGGATATAAGGACATGGCCGGTAATTTTGATGATTATTTCAGCAAATCTTTCGGATTCAGGGACAAGCTTGTTAATATAAACAATAGTATCAAATACAATATCTTTAAGCAGTCGGGTGAAAAATCCGTAATTGCCGGAAGGGACGGATGGCTTTTCTATGAGAGCGCGCTTCACGATTATACCGGAGAGAATGTAATGACCCGTGAGGAGGCGGCAAAGGCCGCCGGCGTTATTAAGGAAATGTCGGATTATGCAAAAGAGTGCGGCACGAAACTCATTTTTGTGAGTGCACCCAATAAAATGGAGATTTACGGTGAATATATGCCTTATTACTGTCTTGAGGATAAATCAGACGGCAATTACGAACTCCTTATGGATGAGCTGTCACATACGGATGTTGATTATGTTGACCTTAAGGAGATTTTAAAGGAAGCCGGGGGCGAGTCATCCGTACAGTTATACCATAAAGAAGATTCACATTGGAATAATCTCGGTGCGGCGTATGCATATCGTGCAATTATGCAGAAAGCCGGGGTGGATTTTTTTGATTATGCGTCTCTTGATTATACTATACAGGATAATTTCGACGGCGATTTATATTCAATGCTTTTTCCTGAAGGAAGCCACAAGGATGAGCAGGTAATGCTTGATATGGAGCAGGATTTCTATTTTACGTCCAATTACAGGAGCGATGACGACCTGGTTATAGAGACTGCCAACGACAATGCTTCAGGCAGTGTGCTTGTATACAGGGATTCTTTCGGAAATGCGCTTTATCAGTACTTTGCAGAGGATTTTAATACCGCAAAGTTTACGAGAGCCGTTCCGTATGATCTGACGGGAATCGGTGATTATGATGTTGTGGTTATTGAACTGGTGGAACGTAATCTTGCAAACCTTATTGACATGGAGCCTGTGATGCCCCGGTAGGTACTTGAAATCTGGCGGTTTTTGTGTATAATCAAAGAAGAATTAATAATATCATAATAGGAGAATTTGCCGATATGAAGAAGAAAATTATTGCAATATGCCTGTGCATATGCTTGACGATAGTATTTCTTGCCGGATGCGCCGGTAAGGAGAGCAATACAGAGCCATCGAAGGCGGCGGATGAGAACAGCGGTTTCTCATATACCGTTAATGGCGTAAGGCTGGTTCCGGGAGATGATTTCGCAGACGCTTATAAAGAACTCGGGGAACCTGATAATTATACCGAAGCCGCCAGCTGTTATTTTGACGGTATGGATAAGGTGTACACATATACAGGATATGAAGTCAGAACATACCCGGACGGTGATAAAGATATCATTCAGGATATCTGCCTCTCGTCGAAGGATTTTTCAACCGATAAGGGAATAACGGCAGGTTCATCATTGGATGATGTCACAGCTGCTTACGGTAATGATTATAAGCTTACCGGTAAGATGTATAAATATTATCAAAGTGATACCGGATATATTTACTTTTTTATAATGAATGATGTGGTTAAGTATTTTGGATATGCAATTGATGCATCGAACTAATCTTTTATACAGGACAGGAGAAAATACATGACAACGATTAAGAAAATACAGGTGGCGGTTCTTGCAGCGGTTCTTGTGGGAAGCATGCTTGTTGGATGTGCCGGGAAACGCACGGATAACAGCAGGGCAACTACAGCCGGCAACACAGCCGGAGACATAACCGTAAGCAGGGATACGGAGACAGAGGCACCGACCAATGCCCCGACAGAGGCGCCGACCCAGGCACCGACAGAGCCGCCGACAGAAGCTCCGACAGAAGCCCCCACACAGGAATACATAGGTGCATGGACACTTCTTTCGGAGGAACCGCTTAATCCGACGCAGTCCGGATATCCGGAACTTGACAGTCTGGTCAATGACCTTATAGCAAGGATTACGACATCGGATATGAATAATTATCAGAAGGTATGGGCGTTGTACGAATACTTTATCGACAATATTACATACAGCCGCGGAATGGATGCCCATACAGGAGAGTATTCTTCTTCGGATAAGGCAACAACACCTAAGGAAGTACTTTGGGCAACCGACCTTCTTAACTCGGGACAGGGCTGCTGTTATAATTATTCATCAGCATTTATGTATATAATGAGAGCACTCGGATACGATGCACATCTTGTATCGGGAAATGTGCCTAAATACGGAGGCGGTGTCACACCGCACTGCTGGCTTTATGTGAACCTTCGCGGTGAAAAATACACTTTTGATCCCGATCTCGATATGAATTTTTATACAAGAGATTTAAGAAACGGTGTAGAGAATCCGGCAAGGGACAGATATTTCTGTGTCCCAATCGATAATTTGAGTTATTTTTATGTGGCAGAAACATACCACACCAATTAGATATAAGGAGATTAATCATGGCAGATAAGAAATTAGTAGAAGCAATAACCCCTATGGAGGAAGATTTTGCACAATGGTATACCGATGTTGTTAAGAAAGCAGAGCTTATGGCTTATTCAAGCATTAAGGGATGCATGATTTTCAGACCGAACGGATATGCCATCTGGGAAAGTGTACAGAAAGAACTTGACAGAAGATTTAAAGAAACCGGCGTTGAGAATGTATATATGCCTATGTTCATTCCTGAGAGTCTTCTTCAGAAAGAGAAAGACCATGTGGAAGGTTTTGCCCCTGAAGTTGCATGGGTAACACAGGGAGGACTTGATCCGCTCCAGGAGAGAATGTGTGTAAGACCTACATCAGAGACTTTGTTCTGTGATTTCTATAAGGATATCATACAGTCATACAGAGATCTGCCTAAATGCTATAACCAGTGGTGTTCTGTAGTAAGATGGGAGAAAACAACACGTCCGTTTTTACGTTCAATGGAATTCCTCTGGCAGGAAGGCCATACGGTCCATGCCACAGCTGAGGATGCCGAGGCAAGAACAATACAGATGCTGAACGTATATGCGGATTTCTGTGAGAATGTTCTTGCAATTCCTATGATCAAGGGCCGTAAGACCGATAAGGAAAAATTCGCCGGTGCAGAAGCTACATATACGATAGAGGCACTTATGCATGACGGTAAGGCACTTCAGTCCGGTACAAGCCATAATTTCGGTGACGGATTTGCCAGGGCATTCGGAATCCAGTACACGGATAAGGATAATAAACTCCAGTATGCACACCAGACATCATGGGGAATGTCAACACGTATCATAGGAGCTATCATCATGGTTCACGGCGATAACAGCGGTCTTGTTCTTCCGCCGGCAATCGCTCCGACACAGGTAATGGTAATTCCTATTGCACAGCACAAGGAAGGCGTGCTTGACAAGGCAGCACAGATTAAAGACACACTTACGGCAGCAGGCTTCAGAGCAAAGATTGATGACAGTGATAAGACACCGGGCTGGAAATTTGCCGAGCAGGAGATTAAAGGAATCCCGGCAAGAATCGAAATCGGACCGAAGGATCTTGAGGCAGGACAGGCAGTGATCGTCCGCAGGGATACAAGAGAAAAGACAATAGTTAAGATAGAAGAGATTGCGGACAAGCTTAAGGAAATCTTTGTCACAATGCAGTCTGATATGCTTGAGAAAGCCAGAAAACACAGAGATTCACACACATATGAAGCAACTAACTATGAAGAGTTTAAGGATATCATAGCCAATAAGCCGGGATTTGTTAAAGCTATGTGGTGCGGAGATCTCGCATGTGAGATGAAGATTAAGGAAGATACAACGGCAACAAGCCGATGCATGCCATTTGAGCAGGAACATATCAGCGATGTATGTGTATGCTGCGGTAAACCGGCTAAGAAACTGGTATACTGGGGTAAAGCATATTAATCTGCAGGATTGGTGTATATATGATAATTAATTTGCCTGAAGATGTACGGCATATAATTAATAAATTAGCAGATGAAGGGTATGAAGCATACGCTGTCGGCGGCTGTGTCCGC
>ULYS01021189.1_pt1 | contig 33199 bp, 35 predicted proteins | sample 1962381 | NCBI WGS metagenome assembly ULYS01 (sample SAMEA4835869, study PRJEB28245) | human gut metagenome | biome: gut microbiome; material: fecal sample | place: Denmark | collected 2008
GGAACCCAAGCGTAGTCCATCTTCTCAATGACAGTACCGGGAACCTTCATGTGGTCAAAGGCGTTGGCAATATCGTCACCAAGGAGCTTGATGCTCTTGCGTTTCACATTCAATGCATCATTCAAGATGGCGACAGCGCGGTACTCAACACAGAGCTCGGCCAGCTTTTCCTCCACCTGTTCTTCTGTCCAAGTAGAAACCTGGCCTTGCATCATTTGATGTATTGCGTCAAAAAGGTCGTGGCTCGTAAGGCCGATGACTTTTTGCAGCTTCTGAAGCTCCGCGCATTTCTGGGAGATGAAGGTGCTAAAAGCATCATAAACCGTATTCTGGTCAAAGTAGAGATTTCCAAGCGCTTTTCGAACGGAGCCATGACCGGTGAACTTTACGGTGATGTTCCCCATGACCTGTTCTTGGTCTCCATTTTCAGCAAGAAAATCGCAGAACAAGTCGATGATTTCATCTGCCGTTTGCTTTGCAGCAGCTCCACCATATTTCTCTTCCGGGACATATTTCAGAACCCAGAACGGTGCACCGGCCTTTTCCGTACACTGCTTGGACATATATTTTCGGGCTTCGGTTTCGTTGACCGCCTCGTTGTCCTGCAGATGGAAAACCTTCTGCACATAGGGCTTAAATTTCTGCCATACCTCGGAGCCAGGAGAAAGATAGTTATTGATGACTTCCTCTTTGCAGAGGCTGGTAATCATCGTTGCGAGGGTTTGCTCGGTCAGAGGCCACGGGTTATTATCGCCCTTATTCCAGCTGAATTCACTGTTGGCATAGTACCGCAGCAAAAAGCCGAGGATATATCCACATGCCATGCTGTTATAATAGCCAAACGGAGCTTCCTGTAGCTCCAGCCAAAGGGCATCAAGTTTAATCGGTGTGCCCTGAGAGAACCGCTGCAAGATGAAACTTGAAATTTTAGCAATGGCAAGAGCGCCGTCGTTTCCCTTGCACTGGGACAGAGCTTCAAGGCCATCAACGTCCCACACTCCAGCTTGCTTCAATCCGTTGACAATATTACCAACCTGGGTATTGGGGGTAGTTTTCTGAACACCTGCCAGAGCGGTGCTTTGCTGAATTTTCTTAAATGCAGTATTCGTTGAAACGACGAGCTCGGGTGCTGCTGTGAAGATGGAGCCAAAGATAATGTCCCTCTCCAGCTTTGCAGCAAAATAGGAGGTGCCAAATTCGGAAGGGTATACTTTGTCTCCGCAGACAACCATAAGCTGGTCGTCCATTGCAGGCGCAGACCATTCCTCGATAATGCTGCTTGCCTCATCTGAATACCGTTCAGCGTCGCCACTCTTGCCCTCTTCACCGGCAAGCTCGGAGTGCGTCATGGCATTATACCATCTATCCAGGTGTTCATCGGTCAGGGGTGATTTCAGAAGATAGATTGCCATCCGTCCAGTTTCATCCTGTGCAGCAAGAGCTTTGACTTTCTCCTGCATTGCAGCGAACTGACTGGATTCAGAAATCGCAATAACAAGGATGCCGAACTTATACGAGCATTTTTTCAGCTCCGCCTGGACTTCACCAAAGCGAGTGTTCATTGAAGTTGTTCCGGAATCACAGGCGGCAATAAACATTCTGCCATAGGAAGCGCTCGTCTTGTCCCAGATTTTCGCTTCCATGGATTTGGCAAAGTATCCGTTCTTCTTGAATAATTCGTATCGGGTATACTTTTTGACAAGCATCTCTTTGCGGACATCGAACACGTCCGCATTCCCGGAATACGGAATTTGCAAGCGCATGTCACCGTTGGTCATACCGTCGAGACGAAGTACACCAATCTGCTCAAGGTCAGAAAGGTACATGTCCACATCGTCTTTGGTAAGTTGACCAGCAAAGCACTTATACAGAGTGCTTCTGGTGGCAGATACCTTGCGTTGTGTTGCCTGACTATAAAGATTGCTAACGGTTCCCGACGACATGACCGCAATCAGCAGCATGGCCGCCTTGAACACGTGCATGTGGTAATCATCCGCGATGAACTCTCGCTTGGTCATAAAGTGCTGATATGCGCTCTTAGCCTCTGTAGAGAAACTGCGGACATCGCTTTCTCTGGTGAAGAAATAGTCCCACAGGAAGTCGGGGGTCAGCCAGCGCCAATCCTCTGGGCCGAAATTGTTTATGTAATAAATGAAACCGACGTTTTGCTCTGATTCTTTTTTGTCCTTCATGAAGCGGAAGATAGTCCGCTCGGCGGCTCCAAAGTTCTGAGCGACAATCGCAAGAAGCGAAAGCGTCATCGGATGCAGCGGGCACAACTGACGCAGGCGTTCTTTTTTGCTGCTCATGTCGAGGTTATCGAAATCGGCGATGTTCTTGCTGATGGATTTCATCAGCTTATCCTTTTCTGCATTCCACTGCTCTTCCATACCGGCGCGGGTAAGAATAGAACTGCCAATCAGCTCGTAGGCCGCGCTCTCACTAACATGGAAATCAAGGGAGTGGTAACGGTGAACAATCTGCTCGTAGACCTCCTCACCAATCTGGCTGACCCAGCTCGGTGCCCGGTGGACAATCAGGAACATGAAGAAGGGCTGCTCTTTGCAGAACTCAGAGAGCGGCTGAAGTACATCGTCAGTTGGATTGTTACGGAGATATGAGGTGAACTCATCCCAAATGAAAATGATACCGGTGTCCTGAAGGTTGTTGCCCTCGATAACATCACCAACCCAATCCTTAAACATCTGGAGAGAGGTAAAGAATCCCCAGCCCTTATCTCGATAAATACGGGCGACGACATTAGCCGCCTTCAGGTTCCCTGCGTTTACTTCATCCCGGAAATCTTCAACTGAACCGTATTCTTCATATAGTGCGTAGGACTGGTTCATGAAGAGTTCGTCCCAGTTGATAGAAGAATCGTTAACCGCTTCCTTCGCGGCAGCGACGAGGGATTTCTTGCCGTAGTAAGCGGAATCACCATACTTTTCTTTCAGCTTGTCGCGGATAGCGTCCTCCATGGTCATCATGAGCTGGATACCGCTCTTAATGTCAGTCGCCTGACTCTTCCAGATAACAAGGAAGTCGCCCTTCTCCCGGATGGAAAGGAATCGCTCTCTATATTGAATCAGCATCTGGTTCGACAGGAACTTACGGATTGAATCGACCTTGTCCTCAAACAGGTGCTTCAAAACAATAGCAGCATAGCTTTTGCCGGTGCCGTATGCGCCATGAATCCAAAAGGAGCGGCGCTTGTCCTCGTCCTCAAATTTCAAGGAATCACAGATTTTCTCGATGGCACCCTTCATGTCCTCGTGGACAATGTACTCCTGCCACATATCTGGATGATTGGATTCGGTCTCAATGCTCACCACAGATTCGTAGTGTGGGCTCAGCTCAATGTATGAATTATACTTAACCATGATTCCTCCTCCTTACTTTGCGATTAAATCCAGAATATCAAGAGATTTGTATTCAGGGAAAAGTTGGACGTTGTCCAAATCTGCTACGAAGGTAGTGCGGATGTACTTGTCAAACTGGAGAGAAATGTCCTGCAGGATGTCCTTGAACCGGTCGGGATTAATTCCAAAGATAGAAACCGGGTCAACGCCCTTCGCTTCCGCATTCCCTCTGGCTGCCTCCATCTGGCCCAGCGTAAATGTATAGCGGCCGGTTGCCTCTGCCCACATGTACAATGCATAAAGGATGGCAACTGCATCCGGGGTATTCCATCCCTGCTTTGAGAACTTGAAGCTGTTCCCACTTGGAATCGGAATGCCCTGTTTCAGCACGGTTCCGATGGGGCTATGCCGGAAGGTCTCAAGCAGGGCGGTTACCGCATTATCACGCGTGGACTTTGAATAATCGTCTCCCAGGAGAAAAATCAAATCGTTCTTTTCATAAATTTCTCCAGCCGGGGCGTTCAACATATACCACTTTGAAATAATGGAATTGTAGGCGAGATTAGTCCAAATAACTGCCCATGTCAAGGGATTTCCTGCTCCGAGCGGCTGGATTTTGTCGAAAAGCGGCGTTGGAACGCCCGATTTCGCGCCTTTGCCAGTAGCTGTTAACAGTCCAGCCTCCTTGAGCCAAACCTTGAGCGAATCATATTGGCGCGTGCCCAAAGAACCCATAGTAAAACAGTTTTCTTTGTGCTCAAAGAAGTGTTCAAGCCAAGGGCGACGAAGTCCAAAGTGCTGGTATCTATTCATTCCTTTCAAATCCATACCGTTCTCTCCTCCAGTAATAGAAAGTGATTTTGCTGCCAAGCAACCCTTTCCGTTTGTAAACTCAATACAGTTACAGCAGTGAACGCATTTATCCTCACGGATATAAATCTTCCCAGTCTCCGTAATTGTAAACGCATTAACGGGGCACTGAACTTCACAAGCCTTACAGCCAAAACAATATGCCGTTTTGTTTGCGATTCCCCTCAAATGGCTAAGGATGAACCTATCCATTCTCGAATACGGCCAATATGTAACCGTATTGTTCGCGTCACCCGTAATATGAAATTGGAACTCCTGTTTATCTATTAATTGCGTGTATACGTCGTTTTCTTTATACACCACGGGGCCAAGAATACTACAAACCTGAAGCCAGTCTTGCCGCTTTGAGGTAAAACTAAAGGATATCTTATCATCCTCAATTTTCTCAACAACCCGGTTTCCGCCGTTTTGAAGCCCGCGTCCCCCCATACGGGCTTTCCATCCACCTTGCTCTATAAACTTTTTTACTTCGCTATCTGGCTTGGTAGCACGAGCGTAGTTTTCAACATTTGAAAGGAGTTCTCGCATTTCATCTGGATAGCAATCATTTACAATCCCATCCCACCAAGCAGAAGACATGGGGCATACAATACAGCCAACCCGGAACAGCCCTTTCCGATAGGCATCATTAAATAAGATGCCGTAATGAAGCAAGTAAATGAACAGCTCAGATGTTCCCCATTTCAAAATTGGGCTACAATTGATTTGATTGATATTCTTTGCACCGACACTTATTTCGTCTCTATCGGCTCTTGCGGCACTCTCTTCAGCCCTCACACCATCAAAAACTACTACCTTTATATTGTAGTTTCCGGTTATTTCTCGGAGGAGCAAAATCGTCGGCACCGATTTGTGAACAGCGCAGCACCATCTCATTCTCCTTCCCGGAGGGCCAAACTCCTCCCAACTATCTTTGGGATTCAGATGGCTTTTTGCCTCATAAAACTTAAGCGATGACCAATGTTCTTTCGCTCTTTCTACAGACTGGATTGTAGTAGACAGCTCCATTCCTGTGTTGCTAAAAACCACAGAGAATTCGTCGGGAGGAAGCGTACGACTGACAAGGTCGAGCAACACCAAAGAGTCCTTCCCGCCGCTAAAAGCGACTGCAAAAGCCATGCCCTGTTTTTTATACTTGTCATGGGTCTTTCGGATAAAGTCCATCGCCGTCTTTTCGAGGCCGAGCATTAAGCGCTCATTCTCGTGCCAAAGGGCATCGACATCAATGGGTTCCAGCTTGAGACCTTCACTATAGTATTTGATTGTGGGCTTCGTGTAAAAGCCACCACCGGTTGCTTCCGCGACGCAGCTGCCGTTTAAGACATAGCGCCGGATGCCTTCAGCCCACAGCAAGGGAGCGTCTGTGTCCGGATATGTCCAGTGTTCATTGAAGCCGAAATAATCAAGCTCCTCCTTAAAAACAGGACGAATCTCTTTTTCAATTTTGCTATTGACTGACAGGCGGTAAATGCCGTTCTGACCCGTCCACTCATATCCGTACATAGATTGACCTCTATTCTAATATGTAGCGCTTATTTGTTTCCGCGCACATACACCGTTTTATTTTCATTTGACCACGCGAACCGATAATCGTTCAGCGCCTTTGGCAGCGAGTAAATCATCTCGCCATTCTCCAGCATTCCCGCATCGCGCAGTTCTAACCGCAGGTCTTCACCCGGCATGCGCATCGGCAGGGTATGATGCTCCTCCATGAAGAGAGTGACCACATCCGGGAAAGATTGAAGCGGAGAGTCAATCGGGACAAATGCTGCAGCAAGAGTATCGTGCGTCTGGTTCAAATCCGGAGAAATGGATTTGAAGCCGATGGCCGGATACTTATCCAGCACTTCCTGAAGCAAAAGGCGCGTCCAATCCAAACCACGCGGCAATAATGGCAGCGTATTCAGCCACGTTGTGTTGATATCTCTTGGTATCACATACGCCACATTCGCCTTGCGGAAAAGGTCATCCAAGCGGTCATGCATCTGCATACACCACGCGTCGTCGATTCCCAATGATTCACTCAACAGATACCGCTCGGAATCATACATAAGGAACGTATTTGAAGAACCAATCTGCAAAAGGGTTCTCAGTCCAGCATAGGTAAGCATGGTCTTTTGAAGAAAGTCCTTAGCATCTGAGGCATGCAGCATGCCGCCATTGCTTCTGGCAAGATGTATCATCAGGCCACGCAGCGTCATTGGATAGTCTGGTTCTTTTTCGAAGATGTGGGGCGTGGAGAATTTGTATGCTTCTCCAGCCACAGCCTTCTTCTCAAAAAAGAATCGGGCGATGGCATACACCGAATCAATATTCTCACAGTCGTTGTCATTCAGGAACATGGAAAGCTCCTGAGAGGCAGCACCAAAGAGGAGCTGGTTGTTGCTATAGCCTCCGAATTGTGCAAAATGTGTCCGGAGTATCTGGCCCATGGCTTCTTCCGCTTCATCCAGGTCAACGAAACTGTCAACGTGGACATACCGGTTATTCGGCATGGCTATCACGTTCATGCTGGCCTCCAATGCAGCGGCGGTGGATGATACTGCTGCATCCGGCTGGACTGCCTTGATAATTTCTTTTGCAGTTGCTCCAAGGAGACCTGCAGACTGAAGAAATGCCTCAGACTTCTCTATAGGGACGCCACTACCCGATGTGGTGGAGGTTTCGTTTTTTTTCTCGTCTTTTCTCTCGTCTTTTCTCTTCACAGAAGATGACTTGGCCTCTTCTGTCTTTGCCCCGGTCGATGAGTACTTAGGCGCACCGCACAGGACTATCTGCTCCTTTGTATATCCACATCGCAAACAAAGGGCCTGTATCATCTCCATGAGCCTTGGAATGCTATAATTCACGCACACCCAGTTTCCATTTGAGAGCTGTGCGCAATGAAGCCCCTCAAGCCGTTCCTCCAACAGGTAGGGACGGTCTTTTTTTGCGGCAATCAGGGATTCTTTATGTAGCCCATCCATAGCTGGGTTGTTTTTGGCAAGCTCCCGCTCCGTAATGCCGACAAGAATCCGAGCCCAGTTTTTCGCTTCGATGGGCTCTCCACCGATGGAACAATGGACTGGTACTGTATAGGCAAAATTCTGAGAGTTCTCAAAGTCGTACTTTATCCAACCGGATTGAATGTCATCTGTTGCAGGCACATCCTTTGGCTCCTCTTGATGCGCTGCCTTCTCACGAAGGTAAACGATATAAGCAGCAAGAAGCTGTACAGCTGTATTACGAAGGCGCTTGTTTGCAAATGTCTTCTTCGTGCGACGCAGAGCAAATTCCACATCATCGGTAGACGTGATACTCGTTAAAGTTTGCGGCAGTGCTTTCGATTTAATAAGAAGGACATTTATCTGCGCATAGGATTTCTGAATATCACGGAGCACAGAAGGCGTAACGGCATTCGGAAGCCACTGGAAAAAATCTTGTTCAGCAGTATTGCTTTTCTCTGCCATGGCCTTTTTCCTCCGCTTTTCCGTTACTTTCTTTTCGCTGTTTTTCGATACTGCGCTCTTCTCCGTGCTAAGAATCTCTTCGTACCGATTTCTGTTATTTTTATAGAGTGAAACCGCTTCTGCAAACATAGCTGTACCAGGAGCCGACTTTGACTCCTTACCTTCATAGAGGCCAGCCAAGCTACGAATGCGATTGACCAGTCCGCCCGCGCTACGATAGCTGTCGCTAATTGTTAAACCTTTATTTTCTGCCAGTGCGCGAAGGCGCACTGATGCTCTCTCAGCAGCTTTGGTAACAGACTCGCCGTTTTCAATCATGCTGTTGAGATATACATCTAATAAAATAACTGCCTCCTGCAAATCAAACGGTCGCTTAACCACAGGAGCCCCGGCGTTTGTACGCGCCCCCATAGCTTTCTCTCCTAGCAACAATTAGTTCGGACACTGTCTCAATTATCAGAGGCGTGTTTTTCTACTGGTTGTTCTGAGAAGAAGCCATAAACTGGTCTGGTCGCATTCTCTGGTATCATATAGGTTGTTCCGTGCGTTACCACTCCTGGAATTCGATTCATCTTGCAGTGGTTTTGCACTTGCCTTTGTGTGATGCCCCATTTTTCAGCAGCTTCTTTTGTAGTCATATAGCCATTCATAGAATCAACCTCCTGTAGCATCAGAGCGCACAATAAGCTACGATATTTTACCATACGCATGGCGAAATGTCAATGCGCGATGACGAAATCAAGGGTTCGCTTTGACGAAATTTCATAATAGCCTCGCCTTCTTTCCGAGCTTGTAGCTTTCCCCGGAAAACGCGGCAATCAGGATGTCGAGCATGCCTGCCGCTCCCGGCCTTCCTGATTAACACAGCCAGCAAATGTTTTTTGTAAACTTTTTTATTGTTTTTGAAAAACATGGTGTTTTTCCCTTGACACCCCGAAGTTTTCGAGTATAATAAAAACATCAGATGTTTTTGGAAAACAAGGAGGTCGTTTAATGGCAACACTGGGTTGTATACAGGCCAAGATGGGTAGGACAACCTACTACATCTGCAAGATGGCTGCAGGGGAACTCATCGATAGGGTGGGCATCGCCAAGGAGCTCCCCGAATGGCCTGACATGACGGCAGAAGAGAAGATGCAGCGTGAATGTGACATCAAACGTATCGTAGAAGAAATTGTGCCGTATGTCACCGAAGACCCTGACCGGTTCTTCTCAAGCCTCATCGTGGATATCTACTCTGGCTATGATGATATCAGCTTCGAGCCGCTCTCCAAGGTTGTGGGAGATATTCCGAATGCTTATGCTGTACCGATGGCGGACATGGGCTTCATCACACTCCCCGGCAAAGAGAGGCTCATAGCACTGGATGGTCAGCACCGCCTTCTGAGCTTGAAAATTGCAATTAAAGGTGTCGCTGGCGTTCCAGGGGGCACAAAAATGTTCGCTGCGATGAACAAGCTCCAGCCCCACCCTGAGCTTGCGAACGAGGAGCTCTGCATCATCCTCGTAGAGCATACTGACACAGCCAAAATTCGGAAAATCTTCAACAAGATTAATAAGTACGCCAAGCAGACCAGCCGCAGCGACAACATCATCACAAGCGACGATGATACCTTCGCTGTCATCGCCCGCCGCCTGTTCAAAGAGGGCGGCCCGCTGGCCCCGATAAACGGCATTGACCTGGTCAACTGGAAGAGCAACACCCTCTCTCAGCGCAGCAAAAACCTGACAACGCTGAGTGCTCTGTATACCATCGCCGAGACAATCCTGAAGGACAAGAGGTTCTCTTCCAAGATTTTGCCTGATACCGCAGCTCTGGATGAGGCATATCAGGCAATCGCATCCTTCTGGAGCACGACCCTTGACGGTGTACAGGCATACCAGCAGTACCTTGAGTTGACACGGAATAACAAACCGGTATCCAGCCTGCGTGAGGAGAACCTTCTGCTCAAGCCGGTTACCCAGATGGCTCTTGCACACGTCGCTCTCATGGCACAGCGCAAGGGTATCAGCTGGGAGTCTGTAGTGGGCAGGCTCAACCAAGTTGACTGGTCTTTCAACAACGATTTGTGGTTCAACATTCTCGTAATTGGCAGTGCCAACAAGAAGATGATTACAGGAAAGGAATCTATCCGCAGTGCCGGTATGGTGATTGCTTACATGGTCATGGGAAACCAGATGACCCGAAGCGAAGTGGACGACGTCCGTCAGATTATCCGTAATGCGAGGAACGATGATAACGCTCCTCTTCCGCAAATGATTCCCTGATTGTCGGAGGTGCCGATGACGAATATGATGACAGCTCCGAAACCTGTCGAGTATAAGTGCCCGTATGAAGGCCCCCGATGTAAGCTGGGCAAGCACTGCCATGTCCTTGAAACCGCAGATAAGTTGCCCTGCAAAATTACCGCACTCGTTAAATGCCCCATCCACAACAACCAGAAGATTCCTGTTGAGATAGGCGCATAACCGAACTGAATAGGAGTTGCTCACAGGAAAGCCGCTTAGACGCGCTATGCTGTAGGACTCAATCAAACAAGATTGATTCTCTACGGCGTAGTGTATCTAAGCGACTTTTTCCATTGAAGGGAGGTGATACCCGGCACCAACTACAGAGACATTCGCAACAGCGAAGGCCGCCTGCTGTGTAAAGCGAATGACCAAAACGGCATGGTTGAAACTCAGGGCCCGCACAAGTCGAGCTATGAATTCAACGTTCCGATTGGCGGCTCGTTCACCGTTACCCGTGAAAACATTGTTTCGCGAGTGACCCGTACCAAGACCACATTCATTGTGGTAGACACCATCGCTGCCTGACGCAGCAACAACTGAAAACCGAATCCGCAGAGCTGCATCGACGGCCATGGATTTAGTTCTTCCCTCACGGGAGGACTATATCCACGGCCGTCTTTTCTGTTCTACGGACGAAATCGGCTCCTGCGGATTCCACATCCAAAGGAGTCGATTTTATGAAAAACAACACGAAAGAAAACCAGCCCTTTATCTACGACCGCAGCACCAAGACCAAGATTCCCGTCAGCAAGGAAATCCGCGACGCCTACTACGGTGAGGTGGCCCGCATCCGCATGAAGGCACAAGCCCACGGGCGCTGCGTCTGCCCCCAGAAAGATGTCTGGACTTGCGACGGCGACTGCCTCGTCTGTGAGTACCAGCGTTCCGGCGACCAGGCTTCTCTGGACGTCCCCATCGGGGAGGACGGCGAAGATACTCTGCTGGACGTGGTTCCCGACGAGGCCCCGTCCATTGAGAGCGTCGTAGCAGACCGCGACCTGCTCGACCGTCTCTTTGCCCGTCTGCGTGAGCTCGACCCGGAGGCTGATACCATTATTAAGATGTGGAAGGCGGACTGGAAGGTCTCTGACCGCGCCATTGCCGAGGCTCTCGGTCGTCCCCAGCGCACCTTCGCCGACCAGATGAAGCGCTACCGGACTGAGCTCCGGCGCATCCGAGGCTTCTAATCCCCAGCACCTCAGCCCTCTGTCCATCGGTTCACCGGTGGCCGGAGGGCCTTTTTTATTATTTTGAAAAATCCTCCGCTCAAAACGGCTCCCCACCTTCAGTGGGAGGTGGAAGGCAACAAACGACACCGGCCTTCAGGGAGGTGAGAACCGTGTACGACAACCACCGCAGGAACAGCGGCATCGCAGCCGAGGAGATTCAGGTGCTCAACGCTATCTCCCGCGTCTCCGCGAGGCTGGCAAAAAAGCTCGCTGCCCTCGACAACCAGAGTCAAATCAAGGAAGGAGGAAATCACGATGTCAAAGCTGGCGGATATGGCTGCGGCCATCCAAGAATTGCACCATGCAGCTGCTGCTATCGATGACGTGGCCGACTGGCTGACGCGACAGTTCAGCAGCGCAGCACCCACGGAGCCGGAGACGGAGCCGAAACCCAAGCCCGCGCCCACGTTGGAGCAGGTGCGGGCGGTGCTGGCGGAGAAATCCCGTGCCGGTCACACGGCGGCTATCCGGGAGCTCCTCCAGAAGTACGGAGCCGCAAAGCTCTCGCTGGTAGACCCGCAGCACTATGAGGCCCTGCTCAGGGATGCGGAGGGACTTGCCGATGCCACCTAAAGGACATGCGCTCCTCTCGGCATCCTCCTCTGACCGCTGGCTCCACTGCCCGCCCTCCGCGAGGCTGTGCGAGACCTATGAGGACAAGGGCTCCGACTATGCTGCCGAGGGCACCGACGCCCACACGCTGTGTGAGTACAAGCTCCGGAAGGCGCTGGGCATGGAGACTACCGACCCGACCGAGAACCTCACCTGGTTCAATCGGGAGATGGACGACTGCGCCACCGGCTATGCCGCCTACATCCTTGAGCTGGTGGAGGCCGCCAAGAAGAACTGCCCCGACCCGGTGGTGCTCATCGAGCAGCGCGTGGACTTCTCCCGCTGGGTCGAGGAAGGCTTTGGAACCTCAGACGCAATTCTCATCGCGGACGGCACCATGCACGTGATTGACTACAAGCATGGGCTGGGTGTGCTCGTCTCCGCTGAGGACAATCCCCAGATGAAGTGCTACGCGCTCGGTGCGCTGGAGCTGTTTGACGGCATCTATGACATCTACACCGTGAGCATGACCATCTACCAGCCCAGACGCCAGAACATCAGCACGTTCGAGGTCAGCAAGGACGACCTGTACCGCTGGGCGGATGAAGTCCTGAAGCCTACGGCAGAGCTGGCCTTTGCCGGAGACGGCAACTTCCTCTGTGGCGAATGGTGCGGATTCTGCAAGGCCAAGAATGAGTGCCGCGCCCGTGCCGAGGCCAATCTGGAACTGGCCCGCTACGATTTCAAGCTGCCGCCACTCCTCACGGACGAGGACATCGAGGACATCCTGTCCCGCGTGGACGCGCTGGTATCGTGGGCCTCCGACATCAAGGAGTATGCGCTCCAGCAGGCGGTCAGCGGGAAGGAATGGCACGGCTGGAAACTGGTCGAGGGCCGTTCCAATCGCAGATATACCAACGAGGCTGCCGTTATCCAGACGGTCAGCGATGCGGGCTTTGACCCGTATGAGCGGAAGCTGCTGGGCATCACCGCAATGCAAAAGTTGCTCGGCAAGGCCCGCTTTGACGAACTCCTGACGGCCTACATTGAAAAGCCACAGGGCAAACCTACGCTCGTACCGGAAAGCGATAAGCGTCCGGCTATGAACACAGCAAAAAATGATTTTATGGAGGAAAACATCGATGAATAAGAACACCAAATTTACCAATCCCATGAAGGTCATCACCGGCCCCAACACCCGCTGGTCTTACGCCAACGTCTGGGAGCCCAAGAGCATCAACGGAGGCACTCCGAAATACTCGGTCAGCCTCATCATCCCGAAGTCCGACACCAAGACCGTCGCCAAGATTCAGGCGGCCATCGAAGCGGCCTATCGCGAGGGCGAGGCCAAGCTCAAGGGCAACGGCAAGTCTGTCCCGGCCCTCAGCGCCATCAAGACCCCGCTGCGCGACGGCGATACCGAGCGTCCGGATGACCCCGCCTATGCCGGTGCTTATTTCGTCAACGCCAACGCCACCAGCGCTCCCGGCATCGTGGATGCTGACCGCAATCCCATCCTGACCCGCTCTGAGGTCTACTCCGGTGTGTACGGTCGCGCCAGCATCACGTTCTACGCATTCAACAGCTCCGGCAATCGCGGCATCGCCTGCGGTTTGAACAACCTGCAGAAGATTCGTGACGGTGAGCCTCTGGGCGGCAAGGCCAGCGCCGAGTCCGACTTCGCCACCGACGAAGATGACGATTTCCTTGACTGATGGAGGTGACGACGATGAACGCTACAACGATTCTCTGCATCCTTCTGCTCTCCCTCTATCTGCTTCTGGCAGTGTTCTGGATTGTCCGGTCTATCATCGACACCATCGACGACCGTAAGCGTGAGAAGCGCAATGCGGCATGGGAAGCTGAGCGCCAGCAGCTTGAAAAAGAGCGTGCCCTGCGCGAGGTGGAATATCACGAGGCTCGTATGAGGGCGCTCGACAAATCGTAATCCTCATTCAGCGGGTGGTGGGAGCAATCCCTCCACCCATATTCCACTGCTCCGAAAGGATGTGTCTATGAAAACACTCAGTATCGATATCGAGACCTACAGCGATATCGCGCTCCAGAAGACAGGAGTTTATCGCTACTGTGAGTCTCCCAATTTTGAAATCCTCCTGTTCGGCTACAGCATCGACTCCGGGCCGGTGCAGGTGGTCGACCTTACCGCCGGGGAGCATATCCCCAAGGAGGTGCTTGCCGCGCTGGAAGATGATTCCGTCATCAAGTGGGCCTTTAATGCTGCCTTTGAGCGGATATGTCTCTCCCGGTATCTCGGCTATCCCACCGGTGTTTATCTCGACCCGGAAAGCTGGCACTGCTCTATGGTCTGGGCAGCTACGATGGGCCTGCCACTTTCCTTGGAAGGCGTCGGTGCCGTTCTTGGTCTGGAGAAACAGAAGCTCACCGAGGGCAAGGAGCTCATCAAATATTTCTGCCAGCCCTGCCTCCCCACCAAGGCGAATGGACAGCGCATCCGAAACCGCCCCTTCCATGCGCCCGACAAGTGGGAGCTATTCAAGTGCTACAATGCCCGTGATGTAGAGGCCGAGATGGGTATCCAGCAGAAGCTCTCCAAGTTCCCGGTGCCGCCACAGGTCTGGGAGGAGTACGACATCGACCAAGAAATCAATGACCGAGGCGTCCGAATCGATATGGAGCTCGTGGAGCAGGCCATCGACATGGATGCCCGTTCCCGGCAGGAGCTGACCGACGCCATGAAACGCATGACGGCATTGGAAAATCCAAATTCTGTCCAGCAGATGAAGCAGTGGCTCTCCGACAATGGCGTGGAGACTGACAGTCTCGGCAAGAAGGTCGTGGCGGAGCTCCTGAAAACGGCACCGCCAGAATTGGCGGAGGTGCTCACGCTCCGGCAGCAACTGGCCAAGTCCTCCGTCCGGAAATACCAGGCGATGGAGAAAACCGTCTGCAGCGACAGTCGCGCCCGTGGGATGTTCATGTTCTATGGGGCAAATCGAACCGGGCGCTTCTCCGGCAGGAACATCCAATTGCAAAACCTGCCTCAGAACCATCTGCCCGACTTGGCAGAGGCCCGTGCTCTGGTGCGCTCCGGTGATTTTGATGCGGTGAAGCTGCTGTATGAGGATGTGCCGGACACGCTCTCCCAGCTCATCCGCACCGCTTTTATCCCCAGAGACGGCGCTCAGTTTCTCGTGGCCGACTTCAGTGCGATTGAGGCCCGCGTCATCGCGTGGTTCGCCGGTGAGACATGGCGGCAGGATGTCTTTGCCAAGGGCGGAGACATCTACTGCGCCAGCGCGTCCCAGATGTTCAAGGTGCCCGTGGAGAAGCATGGCATCAACGGCCATCTGCGTCAGAAGGGTAAGATTGCGGAACTTGCCCTCGGCTATGGCGGCTTGGTCGGTGCGCTCAAGGCGATGGGCGCTCTGGAGATGGGGCTGACCGAGGAAGAGCTCCCGCAGCTGGTGGATGCGTGGCGGCAGGCCAATCCGAACATCGTGAAATTCTGGTGGGCCGTGGACAAGGCCGTGATGGAGGCCGTCCGGTATAAGCACACCACCACCGACTATAGTCTGACCTTCTCCTGCCGGAGCGGGATGCTGTTCATCACCCTGCCCTCCGGAAGGAAGCTGGCCTATGTGAAGCCCAAGGTGGGCACAAACAAGTTCGGCGGCGAATGTATCACTTATGAGGGCATCGGCTCTACGAAGAAATGGGAACGGTTGGATTCCTACGGCCCCAAGTTCGTGGAGAACATCGTGCAGGCAACTGCCCGCGACATTCTCTGCTATGCCATGAGGACGCTCCGTTGCTGCTCCATCGTGATGCATATCCACGACGAGCTGGTCATCGAGGCCGACCCGCGCATGTCCTTGGATGCAGTCTGTGAACAGATGGGCCGGACACCGCCGTGGGCGAAGGGGCTGCTGCTCCGGGCAGACGGCTATGCGACTCCGTTCTATAAAAAAGATTGATAATCGTCCGCTCAATTCAGGCGTTCACCTTCAGTGGAAAGCAGAGGTGGACGCCTTTTCTATGTCCGCCCGGAAAGGAGGAATCGCAACATGAATGTCGATATGCGCAACAGCGAAGGCTACCTTGACCTGACGGCATACGAGGCCATCAAGAAAGTCGAACAGGAACAGCGCTCCGGTCGTGCGTTCCGGCCCATCGTCTACATCTGCTCTCCCTACGCTGGGGACATCGCAGGAAACGTAGATGCCGCCAGACGCTACAGCCGGTTTGCCGTGGACAAGGGCTATATCCCCATCGCGCCACATTTGTTCTTTCCGCAGTTTCTGGACGATGCCGACCCGGACGAGCGGGAGCTTGGGCTTTTCTTTGGAAACGCCATCATGAGCAAGTGCTCTCAGGTGTGGGTATTCGGCAGCAGAATTTCTGCCGGTATGCAGGCAGAAATCAGACGGGCCAAGTGGAAGAATTACCGCTTGCGCTACTTCACCGAAGATTGTCAGGAGGTTTGAGACCATGTACGAAATCAGAGAAAACAGCCGCATCCTGAAGGACGGCACCGAGCTCACCACCTATACCCGCGACGTGGTCAGCGCCAATATCCTCGAAGTCGAGGCGGGCACCACCGGCTATCAGGGCGGTGACAGCGGCCACGGCGGGCGCACCTACTTCCGCATCGAGGACGCGGCCAGCACGGATATGGAAGTCCGAAGCTATGTCAACAAATACGGCAGCCCCGGCTTTGAGGTCATCCTCGGCGGCGACTGTGAGCTGGAGACCACGATTCGGGCGCTGAAGTTCATCACGAAGGTTCTGGAGGAAGAAGCAGCGGAGGTGTATGACTGATGTTCACGATTTATAGCGCCGACGTCACCGGCAATCCCGGCAACTGCTCCTACCTGCACAAGCAGGTGGTGTTGGATGAAGCCTCTTTGAAGGCCGCCGTCTGCCACGACTATGTCTGCGCTGAGTACCGGAACAGCTACCGCAACGGCGACAACTTCATCGGGAGCGACTGTCTCCCGGTGGATTGCGACAACGACCACTCGGAGAACCCGGAGGACTGGATTACCCCGGAGGACGTACCCCAGCACTTTCCCGGCGTCACCTTTGCCGTTCACTTCAGCCGCTTCCATATGCGGGAGAAGAACGGGAAGGCTGCGCGGCCCAAATTCCATGTGCTCTTTCCCATCGACTATGTGACCGACCCGGCGCTCTACAGCGATATGAAGAAGCTGGTCAACTCCATCTTCCCGTACTTTGACACCAATGCGCTGGATGCCGCCCGATTCTTCTTCGGCACCACCGCAGCAGAGGTCGCGCTCTATCCAGGCCGGATGAACCTGACCGAATTTCTGGAGGAGGACGATTTTGACTCCGAGCTGCCGGACGGCGGTTTCGGTCAGAGCACCGTCATCCCGGAGGGCAGCCGGAACGCCACCATGTCCCGCTTTGCCGGTCGCGTCATCAAGAAATACGGTGACACAGACGAGGCGTATCAGGCGTTTCTGGACGAGGCCGCCAAGTGTGTCCCTCCGCTGGAGAACGGTGAACTGAACACCATCTGGCACAGCGCCCAGCGCTTCTTCTCCCGCATCCGGGAACAGGCAGGTTACGTCCCGCCGGAAGCATATAACGACCCCAGTAGCTATAAGCCGGAGGACTTTTCGGACGTCGGGCAGGCTGAGGTCATGGCCCGTTACTTCTCCGGGGAGCTCCGCTATTCTCCGGCGACTCACTTCATCCGTTACAGTGACCACTACTGGCAGGAATCGGAACCGGGTGCGCAGGCAGTCGCCCACGAGCTGACCCGTCGTCAGATGAAGGAGGCCAACCGCGACCTGCTCTCCGCGCTGATGAAGATGAAGAGCAACGGTGCCCAGACCATTCTGGACGGCACCTCCAAGGCCAAAGCCGAACAGCTCATGAGCGACGAGCAGCTGGCGGCGTTTCAGGAGTATCTGGCGGCGAAGGCATACCAGGCGTTCGTCATCAAGCGACGGGACTCCAAATACATCACCTCGGCCCTGAAGGAGTCCCACCCCATGTTGGAGATTTCGCCCAGAGACCTGGACGCGGACTGCTTTGCCCTCAACACCCCGGAGGCCACCTACGACCTGCGCAAGGGCATGGCCGGAGCGCGGGAGCACTCGCCGGAGGATTTCATCACAAAAATCACCTCGGTCACGCCCGGTCAGAAGGGCCAGATAATTTGGCTGGACTGCCTCGACCTCATCTTCCAGCACAATCAGGAACTCATCGACTATGTACAGATGATTTGCGGGCTGGCTGCCATAGGCAAGGTGTATGTGGAAGCCCTCATCATCGCCTACGGAGATGGCCGGAATGGTAAGAGCACCTTCTGGAATGCGGTGTCCCGTGTGCTGGGCCTCTACAGCGGCAACATCTCCGCCGACACCCTGACCGTGGGCTGCCGCAGGAACATCAAGCCGGAGATGGCCGAGGTCAAGGGCAAGAGGCTCCTCATCGCTGCCGAGATGCAGGAAGGTGCCCGCCTGAATGACTCCACCGTCAAACAGCTCTGCTCCACGGACGATGTGTTCGCGGAAAAGAAGTACAAAGACCCCTTCTCCTTCAAGCCCTGTCACACGCTGGTGCTGTACACCAACCACTTGCCTCGCGTCAGCGCATCCGATGACGGTATCTGGCGCAGGCTCATCGTTATCCCGTTCAACGCCAAGATTACCGGCAAGAGCGACATCAAGAACTACGGCGAGTATCTCTACGACAATGCCGGAGAGAGCATTCTGACGTGGGTCATCGAAGGTGCCAAAAAAGTCATCGACCTCGATTACCAGATTCCTGTCCCGGCCTGCGTGAAGGCGGCCATCGACGAATATCGGAGCCAGAACGACTGGTTCGGTCATTTCATGGAGGACAAGTGCGAGACCGGCGACGGATTCCGGGAGAGCTCCTCCTCGCTGTATCAGGCGTATCGGAACTACTGCATCGATACCAACGAGTATGTGCGCAGCACGGCAGACTTCTACTTTGCGATGGAGAGCGCCGGATATGAGCGCGTGACCCTGAACCGGAAACGGTATTTCAAGGGAGTGCGGCTGCGGACAGACACGGACGATGCAGGAGACGATTTTCTGACCTGATAGCCACTATGACAAGGTGTATCAATGTGTTTTACAGAGTTTTTCTAAGAGCTATAAAAATCTTCCTAAGAAAAAGTTTTGTATTGGCATTGATACACCTTGCACGACCAGAAAAAAGGAGCGCTTATGCGAGAAAAAGAAATCGAGAAAAAATTATCCCTGATGGTAAAAAAGGCCGGTGGCATCGCCGTGAAGTTCGTGTCTCCGAGTTTCGACGGGATGCCCGACCGCCTTGTCTTATTACCTGATGGCGTTATCGCCTTTGTAGAACTGAAGGCACCCGGAAAGGCTCCGCGCCCGCTCCAGTTGGCACGGCACCGCTTGCTGCGGTCGCTGGGCTTCCGAGTGTATGTCATCGACCACACTGAGCAGATTGGAGGGATGCTGGATGAACTTCAAGCCTCATGACTATCAGAGCTACGCCATCGATTACATCGAGCAGCATCCGGTGGCCGCTGTCCTGTTGGATATGGGACTTGGCAAAACGGTCATCTCCCTGACAGCCATCGCCGACTTGCTGTTCGACAGCTTTGTGGCCCACCGCGTTCTGGTGGTCGCACCGCTACGGGTAGCCCGCGACACCTGGCCTGCGGAAATCGAGAAATGGGCGCATCTGAAAGAGCTGACCTATACCGTGGCCGTAGGCAGCGCCAGAGAGCGGCGGGCCGCCCTGATGGTCAGCGCCGACATCACCATCATCAACCGAGAGAACCTGAGCTGGCTCATCGAGAGCAGCGGTTTTTCCTTTGACTACGATACCGTGGTCATTGACGAGCTGTCCTCTTTCAAGAATCACCAGTCCAAGCGATTTAAAGCTCTGCTGCGCGTCCGACCCAAGGTCAAGCGCATCATCGGACTGACCGGCACCCCGTCCTCCAACGGCCTCATGGATTTGTGGGCCGAGTTCCGGCTGTTGGATATGGGTCAGCGCCTCGGACGCTTCATCACACAGTATCGGAACACCTTCTTCCTCCCTGACAAACGCAACGGACAAATCATCTACTCCTACAAGCCCATGCCGGGAGCGGAGGACGCCATCTACAGCAGGATTTCGGACATCACGATTTCCATGAAATCCACCGACCACCTGAAGATGCCGGAGCTCGTATCCACCCGATATGAGGTCTACCTCTCTGACGCAGAGGCCGACCGGTACGAGGAGCTCAAACAAGCTCTCATCCTGCAGCTCCCGGATGGCGAGGTGACTGCTGCCAACGCAGCGGCCCTGACCGGGAAACTGGCCCAGCTCGCCAACGGCGCTATCTATGCCGATACCGGCGATACGATAGAGTTCCATGACCGGAAGCTGGACGCGCTGGAGGACATCATCGAATCCGCCAATGGCAAGCCCATACTGGTGGCCTACTGGTTCCGTCACGACCTGCAGCGCATCAAAAAGCGCTTCGATGTCCGTGAGCTGAAATCCAGCAAGGACATCGCCGACTGGAACAGCGGCAAAATCCCGGTAGCGGTCATCCATCCTGCCTCTGCCGGTCACGGCATCAACCTGCAGGCCGGTGGCTCCACCCTTATCTGGTTCGGCCTGACGTGGTCGCTGGAGCTCTACCAGCAGACGAACGCACGACTGTGGCGGCAGGGCCAGAGCTCCGGCACCGTGGTGATACAGCACATCATCACGAAGGGCACTATCGACGAACGTATCCTGAAGGCGCTGGAGGTCAAGGACAAGACACAGGCCGCACTCATCGATGCGGTCAAGGTGACGCTGGAGGTGTGATGCCTTTGGATGATTCATATATCCGGCTGGCCCACGCCATCGTCGTGCAAGCTGCGAAGGATTACGATACCGAGCTCGACTGGTTCCGACAGAATCCGCCTCTGTGCGAAGAGGACAGGCAGCACCAGACCTATCTCAATCACAAATCCGAGCTCCAGAGCCTTGAGCGGTTCTTCCGTTCCGGATGGTTTGAACTACTCTCCGGTCTGGACGGCGAGGCACTCATGGAAAAAATACGGGAAGGAGGAATCGCCAGATGACTGCAAAGCAATATCTCTCCCAAGCCTACCGGCTGAACGAGCGCATCAATTCTGACCTGTCCGAGCTGGACAGGCTGCGCGACCTGGCTACCAGCCTGAGCAGTGTGAACTACGACGGTATCCGGGTCTCCAGTACCAGGAGTACAGAAGCGCCCTTTGAGAAGACCATCTGCAAAATCATCGACGCGGAGAAGAAGATAAATGCGGAGATAGACCGGCTGGTGGATTTGAAGGCCGAAATCAGCGGGGCCATCTCTCAGCTGGCCAATGTGGATGAACAGCTCCTTCTCCGCTTCCGGTACATCAACAATTACGGCTGGGAGAAGATTGCTGTGCTGATGAGCGTGTCCATGCGAACGGTTCACCGCATCCACGCCTCGGCCCTGCGAGATTTTCAGCCGCCAGCGTAAAGTTGGCACACTTTGGCACAGAATGGCACATTGATAAGTGGTATTATGGTAGTGTGAAAAATAGGGGCAAGTCTTCGTGGGAGAAATCCTGCGGAGGCTTGTTTTGCAAAAGGAAGAGCCGCTGTATGCGACCCTTCCTTTTTACAGTTACTTATCCTCAGATGAGGCTGTTTCTTCGTTCAACAGCTTTTGGTCATATCCCGGAATCTGCTGCACCTGCGCTTTCTTAATCAGATAGTTCGCAGCAGTTTCGATGTCTCTGTATTCCAGCTTCACAATGAGCTTGTTGTTGAAATACAGGTACAGGTATTGGTCATCACCTTTGATGCTGACCTTCTTAATGTTGAACTCAAACCGTGTATCCATGAAATACACCTCCTTCATAATAGGGCTTGTAAATTTCGCGGATTTTTGCCCTTCATTATAGGAGATGTAAATTTTGCGAACGGAGGTGGAGGTTACATGCCCAAGAGACCGAAACGGCCCTGTTCCTACCCCGGCTGCCCCAACCTGACGGACAAACGGTTCTGCCCAGAACACGAGAAGCTGGAGGCCCAGCGTTATGAACGGTACGACCGCGACCCTGACACCAAGCGTCGATACGGACGGGCTTGGAAACGCATCCGGGATTCCTATGCTGCGGAGCATCCGCTGTGTGAGGTCTGCCTTGCGAAAGGTGTGTACACGCCAACCGAGGAGATTCACCACAAGCTCCCGCTCTCTCAGGGAGGGACGCACGACCGCAGTAATCTGATGGCCCTTTGCAAAGAGTGCCATGCGAGGATTCATGCCGAACGCGGCGACCGCTGGCATAACCGGGAGACCCGGTAGGGGCTGTCAAAATCTCTACGGCCCATCTGCCGTGGAACGGGCGTGGGCTCTCGCGCACAAAAACGCGATTTCAAACGGGGAATAAGCCCCGACGACTGGAGGTGAATCGAAATGGCGAAGGACGGAACCAACCGTGGCGGTGCCCGCATCGGAGCCGGAGCCAAGAAAAAGCCCTTAGCGGACAAGATTGCAGAGGGCAATCCCGGCAAACGGACACTGACGGTCATCAACTTCGATGACCGCGCTGCCGACCTTGAGGGTCAGGCGATGCCGAAACCGTCCAAGATGCTCTCCGCCGTCCAGAAGGACGGTAAGGCACTGGTGGCCGAGGACATCTACAAGGAGACCTGGGAGTGGCTGGCCGAACGCGGCTGCGCTTCTCTGGTATCTCCACAGCTCTTGGAACGCTATGCCATGAGTGTGGCCCGATGGATTCAGTGCGAGGAGGCCGTGACGGAGTTCGGCTTTCTGGCCAAGCACCCCACCACCGGCAGCGCGATACAGTCGCCCTATGTGGCGATGAGCCAGAATTTCATGAGCCAGACCAACCGGCTCTGGATGGAGATATACCAAATCGTAAAAGAAAACTGTGCGACCGAGTACAACGGCGTCACTCCGATGGATGACACGATGGAACGCCTGCTCCGGGCACGGAAAGGAAGCTGACCATGTATGAAAAAGTAAATCCGGCACATCCGGATAAAATCGCAGACCGCATCGCCGGTGCTTTGGTCGACCTCGCCTATGCGCAGGAGCCTGACCCGCGCATCGCCGTGGAAGTCCTCCTCGGCCATCACATGTGCCACATCATCGTAGAGACCTCCACGCATCTGTCCGCTGAGACTGTCGAAAGCATCGCCCACCGTATTGCCGGGAACCTCGCCCTGAATTATACCGAGGTCGCACAGGACGCACATCTCTCCGACAACCAGCGTGACGGTTTCCGCTGCGGCGACAACGGCATCTTCAAAGGAATGTGTATCACACCTGAGCAGAAGGAGCTCTCCCGCATCGCCCGCTCCATCTACGATAGGTACCCCACGGATGGAAAGTACATCCTGGACGGCGACCGGCTCATCCTCTGTCAGAGCAATGCTCCCGCAGATGAGTTGAAGGCCCTGTTCCCGCAGGCCGAGGTCAATCCCCTGGGCGACTGGACGGGTGGCCCGGACGTGGACTCCGGTGCGACCAACCGGAAGCTGGGCTCTGATATGGCGGACGGCGTCACGGGCGGTGGCCTGCACGGAAAAGACCTGTCGAAAGCGGATGTGTCCGTGAATGTCTACGCCTTCCTCAAGGCGCAGGAGACCGGCAAGGCTGTAGAGCTCTGCTGCGCCATCGGCGACGACACCGTGGACGGCAGGCCCTATGCAGAAATCGTCGAAATCTGTCGAGAATATATCCGCTCTGTAGGCGGCTTTGAAAAGTTCGCAGAATGGGGGCTCGTATGAAGACAACGACTGATATGCAGCTGGTGCCGGTCAGCAAGCTGGTGCCATATGTCAACAACGCCCGGACGCACTCCCCGGAGCAGGTCATGAAGCTCCGCTCCTCGCTGCGGGAGTTCGGCTTTATCAATCCTATCATCATCGACCGTGACTATGGCATCATCGCCGGTCACGGTCGTATTCTCGCTGCCAAAGAGGAAGGCATCACCGAGGTGCCCTGCGTCTTCGTGGATTACCTGACCGAGGCCCAGAAGAAAGCCTACATCCTCGCGGACAACCGCATGGCAATGGATGCTGGCTGGGACGAAGAGCTCCTGCGCGTGGAAATTGAAGCGCTGCAGGGTGAGGCTTTCGATGTCTCCCTCACCGGCTTCGATGAAATGGAGCTGGGCGACCTGTTCAAGGATGGAAGCGATTCTGGCGCAGAGGATGATGACTACGACCTGAGCGCCGCATTGGAAAAGGCCGCCTTTGTGGAACGCGGCGACATCTGGACGGTCGGTAGGCACCGGCTCATGTGCGGTGATGCCACCAGCGCCGAGGACGTGGCCGCGCTCATGGATGATAGGAAAGCAAATCTCATCTTGACCGACCCACCCTATGGAGTATCCTTCAAGAGCTCCAGCGGCCTGACCATCCAAAACGACTCCATGAAGAATGAGGAGTTCTACAACTTCCTGCTCTCGGCGTTCGAGAACATGGCTGACCATCTCGAAAAAGGCGGTGCCGCCTACGTCTTCCATGCGGATACCGAGGGCCTCAATTTCCGCAGGGCTTTCATCGACGCGGGCTTCCATCTCGCCGGGTGCTGTATCTGGGTGAAGGACTCGCTGGTGCTGGGCCGCTCGGATTACCAATGGCAGCATGAGCCGGTGCTCTACGGTTTCATGCAGAACGGAAAGCACCCGTGGTACTCCGACCGGAAGCAGACGACCATCTGGAACTTTGCCAAGCCCAAACGGAACGCGAACCACCCGACCAGCAAGCCGCTCGACCTGCTGGGCTATCCCATCGGGAACTCCACGCAGGAGAATGCCATCGTCATCGACACCTTCGGCGGCAGCGGCTCCACGCTCATGGCCTGTGAGCAGATAAACCGCACCTGCTGCACGATGGAGCTCGACGAGAAATACGCATCCGTCATTCTCCGCAGATATGTGGATGATACCGGAGACACGGATGGCGTCTATGTCCTCCGCAATGGAGAAAAGCTACCGTATTCGGCACTGGTGAAGGACGTCGAGCCTGCCTCCTGATTGTCACTATCACACACATTCCGGGGCACATCTTTGTCGGATTTATGCCTCAGAATCAACTTGCTATTCTGTGCCTGTAGAGCGAATATGTGACTACCCCGAAGGGGGAAAACATGCACAGGAGGATTTCACCATGGAAATCAAGTACAACGTGACCGGCGACCAGCGCAAAGAGCTGGTCAAGAGCATTTCCGGCATCACCGGAGTCAAGGCGGTCTACAAGTTCATGCCGACCTGCAATTACGAAATCGACTATTTTACCGTCACCAAGGATGGCACTCTGCTCTTTGATGACCGCGCCGACAGCGAGGAGGTCGAGCGGGTGTTGGAAGGCATTGCGGCTGCAGGCTTCGAGTACGAGGCCCCGGAGGGAAAAGCCGAGGAACCGGAGAACGCGGCACAGGACGGAAGCGTGGGCCTCACTGTCGAGGTTCCGCTCGACAAGGTTCAGGTCGGGAACCTGACCAAGCTGCTGGATGCCAAGGGCAGCCTCATCAAGAAGGCGCTGGGCATCGACGACCTGCGCTTCGAGCTTCTGGAAGACCGCATTGCCTTTCCGTGGTTCTCCGAACCACAGCCGGAGGAGACCACCGCCTACACTCACTTCATCGCTGCGCTCTGCCAGATGTCCAGGGATGCCAAGCGCATCACCGCCAAGGAGAAGCCGGTGGGCAACGAGAAGTACGCCTTCCGCTGCTTCCTGCTCCGGCTGGGCTTCATCGGCAACGCGTACAAGGCCGACCGGAAAATCCTGCTCCGGAACCTCTCCGGTTCCAGTGCCTTCAAGTCCGGGAAGGTTGGTGTTGCGGGATGATTAGCGCCTATTCAGATGGATATTTTGGCATGATGCGCGATATCGGCATTGGATACCAGATTGCTAAAGACCAGCGCATAAAAGAGAGAGAAGCATTGCTCCATCAAGGAAACAATGAGGCAGCTCTTATCGCATGGGAGGAACGAGAGCAACATTTTCCATTCCCATTTTCACGCGGTCAAATTACAGCATACAACGCCTGGAAGGAAAGCAAAGCGAATGGCCTGGAGGTTGTCGAATCCAGAGATTTGCCTTGGGAGAAAGATTTTCATGATTATATTGAAACCTTTCGTGAAGCAAGAATCGAATCTATCATTGTCACAGACTCGGCTTTCAATAAGGGCAAATATGCTCACCTATTTGAAAACGAAGGATGTCGGATAATCGGGCAAAAGGTATTCATCCGTCACGAAAAGCGCTCGACAGGAATTGAAAACATCAATGCTGTGGGAATCCTCATCACAATTTTCAACGAAAATGAAAGGGCGGTGGATTCCGATGACTGAGACCATCCGGGAACAGATTCTCGCCATCAGGGACACCGGCCTGACCAACATGTTCGATGTTCGGACGGTACAGCGGCTGGCCTTTGACCGGGACTTCTACGAACTGGTCTGCTACCTGGAGGAGCACCGCAAGGAGTACGTTCGCTTCATCATGTTCGGCGATGAATAAGCCCTTGCCGCCAAGAGAGCCGGATGGCTCTTTTGGTCGTATATTACACAAGAATCCTCCGCGATATTTGTTCAGTATATGCCCGATAATTGACTTGCTATTATGTGCTTTTAGAGCGAATATACAGTCACCGAAAGGAAAAACAACAAAGAAAAACGGAGGCAAACACCATGAAAAACGCTTACGAACTGAGAGCACACTTCGGAACCATCGGCGACTGGAACACCAGCATCAGCCGCGAGGAATTCGAGCAGCTTTTCCACAAGACCGCCGAGAAGGTTACCTTCACCTTTGGCGGCTGGGATGGCAAGAGCTACGACGGCGAGAGCCACCCCTCCGCCAACTGGCTGGTCGATGTCCGCAAGGCGAACTGAGGAGGGCTGGACAATGTGGAGCGAAGGAACTATCGGAATCCCGGATGCGAAGGACAAGGACAGATACACGGTCTGCCATTACTGGGTCAAGCACTACGACGAGCCCAGCGAGACCTACGGCATCAACGGAGGCAAAATCAGCAAGCTCATGATTAAGGTGAACGGCATCATCACCGCCAACTACGACAGAGGCTGGGATGTCGAACCGCAGGACGAGCCCACGCGAATGGCCTACAGCATCCTCCTTTACCAGTACAACTGAATCGGGGATTCCCCGAAGAGCGGAGCCGAAAGGCTCTGTCTCTCATATAGAACGATACGACGGCTTGCCGGAAGGCAGGTCATTTTTTATGCCCATCGGAGGTGATGATTTGCGAAAGCTGAAGAAATACAAGCCCACGAAGTTCAAGGCCAAGGACTCCGTCTACGATAAGGACGCAGCGGATTATGCGGTGAACTTCATCGAGTGCCTATGCCACACCAAAGGCACCTGGGCGAGAAAGCCCTTCGAGCTGATCGACTGGCAGGAGCAAATTATCCGGGACATTTTCGGAACACTGAAGCCCAACGGCTATCGCCAGTTTAATACCGCATATATCGAAATCCCCAAGAAACAGGGCAAGTCCGAACTGGCTGCCGCCGTTGCTCTTTTGCTGACCTGCGGTGACGGTGAGGAACGTGCCGAGGTTTACGGCTGCGCTGCTGACCGTCAGCAGGCATCCATCGTGTTCAATGTGGCAGCAGATATGGTGCGGATGTGTCCGGCACTCTCCAAGCGGGTCAAGATACTGGATTCCCAGAAGCGGCTCATTTATCAGCCAACGGGCAGTATCTACCAGGTGCTCTCTGCCGATGTCGGAAACAAGCATGGCTTCAACACCCACGGTGTTGTATTCGATGAGCTGCACACGCAGCCCAACAGAAAACTGTTTGATGTTATGACCAAAGGCTCCGGTGATGCCAGAATGCAGCCGCTGTATTTCCTTATCACCACAGCGGGCAACGATACGAAGTCCATCTGCTACGAGATACACCAGAAGGCGCAGGACATCATTGCCGGACGGAAGGTTGACCACACCTTCTATCCTGTTATCTACGGCGCGGAGGAATCGGATGACTGGACCGACCCGGCAGTTTGGAAGAAAGCAAATCCCTCCCTCGGCATTACAGTGGGCATCGACAAAGTCAAGGATGCCTGTGAATCGGCGAAGCAGAACCCCGGTGAGGAGAACTCCTTCCGGCAGCTTCGTTTGAACCAATGGGTCAAGCAGGCTGTGCGCTGGATGCCCATGGAGAAATGGGACAAATGTGAGTTCGCCGTCAGCGAGGACGATCTGGAAGGTCGTATCTGCTACGGCGGTCTGGACCTTTCGTCCACAACGGATATTACAGCATTCGTTCTGGTGTTTCCACCGGAGGACGAGAACGACAAATACATCATCCTGCCGTACTTCTGGATACCGGAGGACAACCTGGAACTCCGAGTGCGGCGTGACCATGTGCCATATGATGTGTGGGAGCGACAAGGATACCTCCAAACCACCGAGGGCAACGTGGTTCATTACGGCTACATTGAGAAGTTCATCGAGAGCCTGGGCGAACGGTTCAATATCCGTGAAATCGCCTTTGACCGTTGGGGCGCTGTGCAGATGGTGCAGAACCTTGAGGGTATGGGTTTCACGGTCGTTCCTTTCGGGCAGGGCTTCAAGGATATGTCCCCACCGACCAAAGAACTGATGAAATTGGTGCTGGAAGAACGCATCGCCCACGGTGGGCATCCCGTTCTCCGTTGGATGATGGATAACATCTTCATCCGCACCGACCCCGCAGGCAATATCAAGCCGGACAAGGAAAAGTCCACGGAGAAGATTGACGGTGCCGTAGCAACAATCATGGCACTTGACCGTGCGATACGCTGCGGTAACGACACCACCGAGTCTGTGTATGACAGTCGCGGTCTTTTATTTATATGAAGGGAGCATTTAATATGGGTATCTTTTCTGGTCTGTTCAAATCCAGGGACAAGCCTCAAAACAGAACGGCAGGCAGCAACTATACCTTTTTCATGGGAGGTACAACCTCCGGCAAAACGGTGACGGAACGCTCTGCCATGCAGATGACCGCCGTGTATTCCTGTGTCCGCATCCTGTCGGAGGCTGTGGCGGGATTGCCGCTGCACCTATATAAATATACAGACAGTGGCGGCAAGACAATGGCTCTCGAACATCCGCTGTATAGACTGCTTCACGATGAGCCGAACCCGGAGATGAGTTCTTTCGTCTTCCGGGAAACGCTCATGACACACCTGCTTCTCTGGGGTAACGCCTATGCACAGATAATCCGAAACGGCAAAAATGAAATCGTTGCTCTTTATCCCTTAATGCCGAACAAGATGTCGGTGGACAGAGACGAGGATGGTCGGCTGTACTACACCTATTACCGTGGCACGGACGAGGCTATCAAGAACAAGGAGTTTGCCGTAACGCTTCATCCATCGGATGTACTCCACATTCCGGGACTCGGCTTTGACGGTCTGGTGGGCTACAGCCCCATCGCTATGGCGAAGAACGCTATCGGCATGGCGATTGCCTGCGAGGAATATGGTGCCAAATTCTTCGCAAACGGTGCGGCGCCCGGCGGTGTGTTGGAACACCCCGGCACCATCAAAGATCCGCAGCGTGTAAGGGAGAGTTGGCAGTCCACCTTCGGCGGCAGCGGAAACGCAAATAAAATCGCAGTGCTTGAGGAAGGTATGAAATATACGCCAATCGGGATATCTCCCGAACAGGCGCAGTTTCTCGAAACACGAAAATTCCAAATCAATGAAATCGCTCGAATTTTCCGAGTGCCGCCACACATGGTTGGTGACCTGGAAAAGTCGAGCTTTTCTAATATTGAGCAGCAGTCCCTTGAGTTTGTGAAATACACGCTTGACCCCTGGGTCATCCGTTGGGAGCAGTCCATTCAGAGGGCACTCCTGTCCCAAGGCGAAAAGGCAGAGTATTTCGTGAAGTTCAATCTGGAGGGTCTGCTCCGTGGTGATTACCAGAGCCGCATGAACGGGTACGCCATTGGCCGTCAGAACGGCTGGATGTCCGCAAACGACATCCGTGAGCTGGAAAACCTCGACCGTATCCCGGCAGAGGATGGCGGCGATCTGTACCTCATTAATGGCAATATGCTCCCGCTGAAAAATGCCGGGGCTTTTGCAAATACACCTACCGATGACGGAAAGGAGGAAAAATCCGATGAAGAAATTCTGGAATTGGAAGACCCGAACGGTGAGCAATCAGGAGACACAGGAGCAGGTTCAGGAGAGGACGCTGTTTCTGAACGGGACCATCGCAGAGGAAAGTTGGTTTGACGATGATGTCACTCCACAGCTTTTCAAGGATGAGTTGATGGCAGGCACCGGCGACATCACCGTGTGGATCAACAGCCCCGGCGGTGACTGCGTTGCGGCTGCCCAAATCTACAATATGCTGATGGACTACAAGGGAAATGTCACGGTCAAGATCGACGGCATTGCGGCATCTGCAGCGTCCGTCATCGCTATGGCAGGCACCAAGGTTCTGATGTCCCCAGTATCCATGCTGATGATCCATAACCCCATGACCATTGCCTTTGGTGATTCTGCGGAAATGCAGAAAGCCATCGATATGCTCGGCAGCGTTAAGGATTCCATCATCAATGCCTACGAAATCAAGACCGGGCTGTCCCGTGCAAAGCTGTCCCACCTCATGGATGCCGAAACCTGGATGGACGCCAATAAAGCCGTTGAACTTGGCTTTGCGGACGAAATCATGCAGAGAGGCACGGAGTCCGAAGATGCGCCTGTACCCACCGTTTCCATGCTGTATTCCAAGGCGAATGTGGTGAATTCTCTCATGGAGAAGATTGCCGCAAAGTGCGCCATCACTCCGAAACCCACCCGTACACAAAAAGCCGATGAGCTTATGAATCGGCTCAATCTCATTAAAAACTGGAGGTAATTCAATATGACTATCAACGAACTGCGTGAAAAGCGCAACCAGGCTTGGAACGCCGCAAAGGCGTTTGTGGAAACCAAGCGCGACAAGGACGGTCTTCTTTCCGAAGAGGATGCCAAGACCTATGCTCAGATGGAAAAGAAGGTGCAGGACTATGGTGCCGAAATTGAGCGTATGGAGGCGATGGCTGCGATGGAGGCTCAGCTTTCCAAGCCCACTTCTGCGCCCATCACCGAAAAGCCCCTGAACGGGAAGACCGCCGAGGATAAGAAGCCTAAGAGTTTCCGTGCCACCGATGCCTACCGCAGCGGTATGCTCAACGCTCTGCGCACCAACTTCCGCCAGATCAGCAATGTGCTGCAGGAGGGCATCGATGCCAATGGCGGCTATTTGGTGCCGGATGAGTATGACAGCCGTCTCATTCAGGTGTTGAACGAGGAAAACGTTATGCGTTCTCTCGGCACCGCCATCACCACCAGCGGCGAGCACAAAATCAACATTGCAGCCACCAAGCCTGCGGCTGCGTGGATCGAGGAGGGCGGCGCACTGACTTTCGGTGACGCTACCTTCGACCAGATCATCCTGGATGCCCACAAGCTCCATGTTGCTGTCAAGGTGACCGAGGAGCTGCTCTACGATAACGCATTCAATCTGGAAAACTACATTCTGGAGCAGTTCGGTAAGGCTCTGGCCAATGCCGAGGAGGATGCGTTCATTAACGGCAACGGCACCGGTCAGCCCCTGGGTATCCTCGCCGAAACCGGCGGCGCACAGGTCGGTGTGACTACGAAGTCCTCCGGCAAGGTGACTGCCGACGAGATCATCGACCTGGTGTACTCCCTCAAGCGTCCCTATCGCAAGAACGCTGTGTTCCTCGCCAACGACGCCTGCGTTGCAGAACTCCGCAAGCTGAAGGACAGCACGGGCCAGTATCTGTGGCAGCCCTCTCTGCAGGCAGGTGAGCCTGACCGTGTATTGGGCTACAAGGTCTACACCTCTGCGTATTTCCCGCTTCCCGCTCCCGGCAAGGCCGCAGTCGCATTCGGTGATTTCAGCTACTACAACATCGGTGACCGTGGTTCCCGTTCCATTGCGGAGCTGAAGGAGCTGTTTGCCGGAAACGGCATGGTGGGCTTTGTTGCCAAGGAGCGTGTGGACGGCAAGCTGGTGCTGCCCGAAGCAGTCAAGCTGCTCAAGATGGCATCCGCCTGATGAAAGGAGGCGGCGGAGATGGACGAACTGCTCACCAAGGTGAAAGCCAATCTCATTCTGGAACACACGGCAGATGATGCATTGCTGAAAAGCTACATCACCGCCGCTGTTTCTTACGCCGAAAGCTATCAGCACATCCCGGAGGGCTACTACAAGGAGAACCCCATGCCGCCTACCACAGAGCAGGCCGTCATCATGCTGTCGTCTCACTTCTATGAAAGCCGGGACGGCAGCACTGGCGGCTTCTTTGCGAATAACACCAATGCTGCTCAGCAGGTGTGGAACACAGTCAATCTGCTGCTCCGTTTGGATAGGCGGTGGCAGGTATGAGTTTCGGAAAAATGAACGGCTTTGCCGACATCGTGAAAACAAAGCAAGTCAAGGACAGCGAGGGCTTCACCCATTCAGAGGATGAAGTCCTCGCTTCCGTCCGTGTGTACCGGGAAGGTCGACACGGCTCTCAGCGTTGGGCAAACCTCTCCGCCTTCAGCGAAGCCACCGACCTGTTCCGCTTTCGGTGTATTCCGGGGCTTGCCATCTCAACTGACCATTTTCTTGTTACCGCTGACGGTCGCTACGACATTGTGTCCGTGGAGGATGTCAAGGGCCGTGGGATGTACATCGAGGTTTTAGCGAAAAGGAGTGAATCGACCATTGGCAAAATGTGAAATGAAGCTGCCGGAGGAATTTCTCCTGAAAATCTCCCGCTTGGGCAGCGATTTTGACAGCGTTGCGGACTCCGTTTTGCAAGCCGGTGGCGAGGTGGTTCTCGCCAAGGTGCGTAGCAACCTCTCCTCCGTTGTGGGTAAGGGTACGAAATATGACTCCCGTTCCACCGGCGAATTAGAAGGTGCGCTGGGCCTTTCACCCTCCAAGCTGAACCGGGACGGCAATCACGATGTCAAGGTCGGCTTTGCCGAGCCACGCTCGGACGGCGGCAGCAACGCTAAACTCGCCAACATTCTGGAATACGGCAAGCACGGTCAGCCTGCAAAACCGTTTCTGAAACCTGCAAAAACCGCATCCAAACAGGAATGCGTCGATGCCATGACCGTGGCACTGGAAGAGGAGGTTGAAAAGCTGTGAGTCTGCTATCCGATTTGCAAACCATCGCCGAGCACTGCGGTCTTCCTGTGGAAACGGGCGTGTTCTCCGGCAAAGCTCCGGACACCTATCTGGTGCTCACCCCGATGTCCGACGGGTTCGAGCTTCACGCTGACAACGCTCCCGGCTGCGAAACTCAGGAGGTTCGGCTGTCGCTCTTCACTAAGGGCAGCTACACCAAGCTGAAAAATGCACTCGTCCGTGCCTTGCTGGGCGCGGATATGTATATAACCGACCGCCGGTACATCGGTTTTGAAA
>ULYS01003339.1_pt1 | contig 28258 bp, 22 predicted proteins | sample 1962381 | NCBI WGS metagenome assembly ULYS01 (sample SAMEA4835869, study PRJEB28245) | human gut metagenome | biome: gut microbiome; material: fecal sample | place: Denmark | collected 2008
CCTGTTATTAATGCATGATAAAAAGAAGTGATTAATCTATATAATTGTCCCCTGTTAACTAGTTGTAAGCTTGACATATTGGTTGACAAATACACAGTAATCACCTCTTCCTTATCTTTAAATAAATTCTATCATGGAAGTGATTACTATTCAATATCTTTTTGAGTATTATATTTTTCTAATAGCTTTTTACCCTCTTTTATACTTTGTAAGTTTAATATATCTATTTTAAAATTATTTAATATATGATATATATTTATCTTTTCTAAATCATTTATTAAATTATCTATATCAGACTCTAGAGTACTACTATCTAGATTAACATTAAATAATCTATAATTAGATATTATTATTTCTTTAATATCATTATCATCCATAATAGTTAAATTAGTTATTATAGTATTACTAGGATTAAGTGTAAAATATATTAACTCATCTATTTCTTTGTCTAACTGAATAGTAGTTAGTTCGCTATCTTCCTCCATAAAGAATCTAGCTGCTATAGAATAATTTCTTCCTACTAACAATAAAGCTTTAAAAAGAGTTGAATTTGGTTTTAATTGTTCTTTTATCTTTACCTTTAAGATATTATCATCTATCTCTTTATAAATATCACTAATTTCTTTGATAGTTGCATCTATTTCCGGAGTATACTTATCTACTTTAGCAAAAGATAGTCTTTTACTAGATTTCTTAGTTAGTTTAAATAACTTAGCCTCTAGCTTTGCTATTTGCTTTAGTCTTTTATTTAGAAAGTCTTTTTCTATCTCTTCTTTATAAAGAGTTTTTATCTTCTTAATTAGATTAATATACTTTAAATAGTTTTTATATTCAATTAAAGAATTAGTTAGTTTAGTATTAACATCATATAGATTAATCATACTGCTATCAGTATAAATCTTACTAATTATACTATCTATCTTACTAGGTATATAATCATCAATATTTAACTTATCTTGATAGAAACTATAAATTAGATTATTCTTATCATCTTTTATAATAGTATCCATATTATTACGAATAATAGTATAGTCTTTAATAAGTTCTTTTTCACTACTAATCTTACTTATATATAACTTAATATATTTTTCAAATTTCTTTTGATACTTTAGATAAAGATATCTTATATTTAGTTCTATTTGCATAATTAGATTAGGACATTGCCAGTAGATAGTATTAAAACTATTTTTTAGTTTTTGATTAGATAAATCACTTTGATAGATTAAAAGATTCTTAATATATTCTTTAGTATAAGTTGTATAACTAAAATCTTTTTCAGTTAGATTAACTCCTATTAGATTAAAGATATCTAAAGCTTTAAGAATATTTATATTTAAATAAGTAAAACTATCATCTATTTCCTGATAAGTAGCTAGATTATAAACTATTTTATCTAGTCCTAACTTTTCATAAGGAGTTATTAAATCAGTTGTATATCCTAAAGCTTTAGTATACTCTTCTAAGTTATCATCTAAATAGGTATAATTATTAGGTACTAACTTTTTATAGGGTTCTAATCTCTTAGTTAATTCTTTTAAAAGTGTATCTAGTTTTAATTGATATTTATCTTGTAAACCATTAACAGCTTTTACATACTTAGCTTTATTTCTTTCATTAGTTAGTGGCATACTCTCTAAGACTTCTTCATCTAAGCTTATTTCTCTTTGTAATTCATCTTTCATAATATCACTTATTTTCACTTTCTAATTTTTCTAGTTTCTTTAAGTATAATTCTATTTCTTTAATAGATTCTATTAATTCTTTTGTATCAATTGTATCCATATAATACCCTCCTATTTAACTATTATATATGTATAAGAATTACCAATATAGTTATCATTATCATATAAAGAAAATTCAAATCGATAAGTACCACTTCTAAGACTTGTTCTTAAGTATAGTGTTTTAGTAGCTACAGTATTCGGATCATCTATAAACATATATTCTTGCTCTTTTATTAAGTCTAACTTATTTGTTACTAGTTTGGCAAGGTCTACTTTCTCATAAGTTGTATCATAAACATCATTATAGGTTCTTCGATATAAAGTTACTCTAATATTAGGGTTTGCTAAATTAGAAGAATAATTAGTAGTAAAGTCTAGTGAATTATCATCTTTTGAAGTTAATCCAGTAGCTTTATCTATTATTACTTGATTATCATCTAGTTTAACATTTAAACCATAAACACTATCTACTATTTTAAATGGTAATTCTATACTACTAGATGATTCTGGTCCATAGTAAATACCATCATAAGAACCGAATGATTCTACTTTTAAGGTGTAATCACCACTTGATAGATTTAGGTTTGAAGTATCTATTTTGATTTTACTAAAGATATTTGCCACTTTATCCTTTAGAGGAATTCTAACACTTCCATCCATTCGAGGATAATATGTTTTCCCATTATACTGATAGGATAGTCCAAATAAACTACTGTTATTTAATTTCTTATGTTCACTATCATAGATAGTAATTTTTACTCCCATCTTCTTATTGAAATAAGTTGTATCTGTTACTGGTAATGAATTTACAATTGGTTGTGTAAAGTTTGCTGTTAAACTTAAATTAACTTTATCTTTTAAGTAGATATTATTTGCACTTAATTCTCCTGATAAATCTATAGTAGCTTTTTGTTTATTATATAGATTATAAGTTAGGGATGAATGTTGTATTCCTAAGACACTAATTAAAGTTTGATTATTTTTATCTCTTAGTTCCATTAAAAGAGTTTTATTGGTTTGATCTGTTGTTATATCAGTATCTTCAAAATCAACATTAAAGATAAATTCTTCATCTACCACTTTTAAATCACTTTTATAATAATTAGTCCTACTTTTTGTTTCATCAAAGTTATTATCTTTACTAGTTGAACCCATCTTAACAAAATCACTTAATTCATAAGAACATTCTCCATATCTATTATACTCCTCTTCCTTCTTAGCTAAATCTGTAGTAGTTACTACATAGTAGTAATAGGTATTAGTTGCTAAGTCTATCATTGTTAATTTAGTATTAATTGGTAGTACATAGTTCGATACTAAAGCATGATGATAACCATCTTGATAGTAGTTTTTATTAGATTTCATATAAAGTGAGTAGTAAGCACTAAGGGTTGATTTAGTTGTTATATTAGTAGCAGTGGAAGCAAAAAGACTATATTCTTCACCAGCTGTCATAGCTCCTTCATAATCGTTATCACTATATAAAGCTGAGTTTAGAGTAACATTTATATTGATACGTGTTACTTCATTATTTAAATCATCTATTGGTTTAATAGCCAGTAAAGATATTATAACTGTTCCCATTTCTCTTTTCTTAGTAATATTTTTAGAGTGATATAGATAAAAGATTAGGGAAGGAACGATTGATGAGTTTTCTGTTTCATAATCTTTAGTTCCAACGATAGGTGTTGTAGCATTAGTTTGAAAACTAGTTGTTCCTTTAGTAACAAAACCAGTATTAGATGCCTCCATCGATAGAGCCATTTTATCATCGGCTGTTCCGTTTTTATTTACTCTTTCTACTTTACTAGGATCTACTAGATTAAAACCTTCTTCTAGATTTTGATAATTGAAACCTATTATTTCAAAAGTAGTATTAGCTCCATTAGATGCGACTAATGGTAGTTCATAAGTACCTAAAGTTGAATACTTTGAGGCAGTTAAACTAAATTCATAAGTAGTTACTTTCTCTCCTATTACCCACATATAATAGCTAGCATCACTTGGAGTTGGTTCTATATATTTTACTTCAATAGTACCTTCTTTTTCTTTATCTTCATAATTACTATAAAAACCATCTTTAGTTATATCATGATTAGTATTGTGTGAACCTAAGACATAACTACCAGCAGTAAATGAATAAAATTCACCTGATGCTACAGTATCACCACTATTATATTTATTATTATAAAAAGCGGTACTTACTTTATTATTACGATCTAACTGATACATTCCAAAGAAAGTCATTCCACTTACTGTACCATAACTAGTTACTGCTTCATTAGTAGCAATGTTTAGGTTTTTATTTTCTAGCATATATACTCTATTATTTACGTTTCTAGTTACTTTTTTATCATTAATACTTACAGTTGCTACTTCTTCTTGACTACCAGTTATTTTAAGACTTGTAAATTTTTCTAATAAGTTTGTTCCATTATCTAAGAATAGAGTTGAATCATTTGCTAGTTTTAATTCTTTAACACGACTAATACTAAACTTAGTAGTAGAATACTCATTAGTACGATCTGTAGTTCCTGATAAGTGAATACTTGAGTTTTTGATGGTTACTTTATCAGTTCTTTGGATAGAGATATTTTCTTTATAGTTATTAAATGTTCCATAGTTACTAATATTTATATAGCTGTAACCTTTAGTACTAGAAGCATTACCACTACCAAAGATAGATCCATAAATATTAAAGTTTTTATAGTTATTGGCATCTATATTAATAGTAATTCCTTCGGTAACACTGATAAATGAATAATCATAGTTAGGGTTACCACTAGCATTGGCTTCTCCTCCACCAAAGACTGTTCCTCCGATTGTTATATCAGTTTGATTATAGTCTGTCTGATTATAACCAATATTTACAATAGTTTTACCATAAAGAATAGCAGTATTTGCTCCCCCATAGACGTTTCCATTAATGGTTGCTCCAGCTATATTTAGAGTACTTATTGATTTAGTATTATCTTTCTCTCCGGTATTAGCAGCATTTCCTCCTCCAAAAACATGTTTATTAATTAAAGATGAATTATCTATCGATAATGTAGTATTACCACTTACTACGGCAGTAGTTCCATTTCCTCCAGCATAAGCACTTCCTTTAATAGTTGATGCTGATATATATACTTTGGTGTTACCTTCAACTCTTCCAAGATTACCACCACCAAATAAGTCTTCTTCTATTGATGAGGAAATAAAATCTACTTTAGTACTATAATTTACATCAGCTTGATTACCTCCTCCATAGAATTTACCAGTCATTGTAATACCATTAACAGTAACATTTGTATTATCAGTTTGAGCCATATTACCACCACCAAATAGGTTTTGATATACTCCTCCTGTTAAGTTTATATTAGTTGTTTTGGTATTACCTCCTTGATTGTTACCTCCATAGATATTTTGAACAGTTAAGTTAACTGGTGAAGTTGATATTATTTTACTAGTATCAACACTTCCTTTTTGGTTACTTCCACCATATATATTAGTAGCACTTCCGGTAATTAAATTAACATTAGTAGTAGTTACTCCAGCATTATTTCCCCCACCAAAGATATTTGATGCTGTAGAACCATTAAGTTTAACATTAGAAGTAGTGGTTTCTGTCTTATTACCACCTCCATAAGTAGTTGTAATAGTACCAGAATTTAAATTTACATTGGTAGTAGTAGTCAATCCTCCTTGATTGTTACCACCATAAACTTCACCAACTACTCCACCATTAATATCTATATATGATTTTATGACACTACCATTAATATTACTTCCACCGTAAATATTATTAATAGTACCAGAGTCTATGGTTATTAAAGTTTTATCTTCAATACTTGCTTGTTCACCACCACCATAAATAGTATCAATTTCACCATTAGATACAGTTACATTAGTGGTGGTAGTATCAGTTAGGGCTCCTCCACCATAGATGGTACCAACTTTTCCTGCTGATACAGTAATATTAGTTGTTTTAGTTTTTCCACCTATATTGTTACCACCATAAATAGTTGTAGCTTCTCCTCCTGTTACTTCAATATTTGCTGTAGAAACTTCTCCTTGTTCATTACTACCACCATAAATAGTTTCACTCTTAGACCCTATTTGATAAACATAAGTATTATCAACAGCTGTCTTATTTCCTCCACCAAAGGCTTTAGTTATTACTCCTCCATTTAAATAGACTTTAACTTCACCATTTGGTTTTCCTTTAGCATCATTTCCTCCAAAGGCATTAGTAACTGTTCCATTATTAATAGTTAAGGTGACATTACCTGCTACATAAGGGGTATTATTATTATCACCTTTTCCTCCACCAAAGACATCGTTTATATTTCCCCCATTAACATTTACTTCTGTTTTATAGTTACTAATATTATTAGTCTTTTGTTTACTATTTACTGTACCAAAGGCACTTCCTCCATAAGCTTTTCCTACTAAGTTTAAAGTATTAGTTTCATCTCCTAGATTTACTAAGACATTATTAGTAACATAAGTCTCACTACCAAGTCCACCACCATATACTTCATTAACTTCTCCTCCTAAGATGTTTAAAGTTACACTTCCGTAAAGACTTCCTTTTTGATTACTTCCACCATAGATACCACCAGTTATAGTACCATTTGTCATTTCAATAGAAGTATCAATATTTACATTCCATTCTCTACCTGATCCACTATTATTACCAGAACCAAAAACATTACCTATTGTACCACCATTTATTTTAATTAAAACATTCCCATTACTTGAAGAACTGTAACCTACTGTTCCATAATTACCACTACCATAGACACTTTTCTTAATAATAGCATTATCATTAACTATAACAGTAGAATTATTAACAGAACCAATAGTAGCATAACTAGTATTACCATTACCTGCTCCAAAAACAGATCCAGATTCTGCTCCAAATAAGGTTCTATTATTAGCTATATATGTATCATTTCCAATAGTAGCATTACCACCTATATAAACATAACTACTACCGGTTAAGGTTCCATCTTCACTACTCCCATTATAGCCATTACTTCCACCAAAAACACTATAATTAACTACTCCACCTGTTACTTGAATTATTCTATTTCCATAAGTAGTTGAGGTTCCTGCTCCTCCAGTTAAAAAGTCAACCTCTCCACCAGTCATATAAATAAAGGTATCATTCTTACTGCCTCTATTACTACTAGTTATTGGTCCTCCTATTAAATTATAGATATATCCTCCTTCTATTTTTCCACTTCTTGGAGCATAATGGGTTCCTCCATAACGAGCTCCTATATAAATTCCTGTTGATATATCATATTTACTAGTTCCAAATGAACCACTCTTTACTATTGTATTTAAAGCTGGTACTAAATCATCATTGGAAGAATGAATTACTCCTCCCCAACTTCCGGCTGCACAGAAATAAACCGTAAGTTTTGAATTATCTTCTTTAGCTCTATCATAATCATTACCATAAGTAGTAGTCATTTCTGTATATAAAACAGTACCACCCGTTCCTGTGTTACCACCATATGTGGAACTAGTAGCATTATAACTACCACTTTCTACTATTAAATGATATTTTTTTGGACTACTAGCACTACCTACTGTACTATTATCCCAACTACTTCTAGGATTCATTGCTCCAAAGATATAAAGAAAGTTTACATAATTACCACTTTTTTTAATATTTCTTCCTATCTTAACATTATGATAGTTTCCATAGAATGCTCCTTGCGTATTATTACTATAAGTTGGAGTACTATTACTGTAACCATTCCTAGTTACAATTGTTAAATTTTCTATTCTAATATCACTATAAGCTATAACACTAGTACTTGATACTGCCCAGGTAGGATTATAATCTTTTCCATTATTAATACCAGTTAGAGTAAATGGTTTAGTACTACTACTACTCCAAGAACCACTATAATTACCTGTCATTACTAAAATATTAGTATCTCTTGTAGTTAAGTAATAGTAAGTTTCATCTTTATTAAATAATTCCTCATCCCCATTTTCTTTATAGTACTGAATTAATTCATATACCGAACAAATAGTTCCTGTTCTACAAGTACCACTTTGTCTTTCTCCTTGTTCGTTATAATAACCAGCTAGACTCTCTCCATAGTTAATATCCTTTTTTCGATAATAACCAGACATATTAGTAGTTTCTTTATAATTATCATTTTCCTTAGTTCCAACTATAGTTGCTTGTAAATTAGCGTTTTGCATACTTCCATTTTTATAAGTAAAGTATTTAGCATTAAGATCAAAAGAACTATTTGCATCTTGCTTTTCATACATTGTACAATTATTAGTATACGTGCCATCATTAGCCCACCAACCAAGATTAGGAGCAGGACAGCTATAGTTTTGATAATATCTTCCTTGTGATGTATAACAATTAGTACAAGTACCCTTTGTAGTTGTTTTATCACTACCCCAATTACTAACTACGGTAGTTGTTACTAAATCTAATTGTTTATAATACCCAACAATATTAGGATACTCATAAATATTAACAACAGTTTCTACTTTGTTCATAGTTTTATCATTTATACTAGACATAGCATTATTGATAGAGTTACTATCATTAACATTAACTATTTTTCCTTCTGTCCAATTAGCATAAAGATTAATTTCTATTTGATTACTAGTAACTGGTACTTTAATAGTTCTTTGATAAGTCTCATCATCATAGCTAATAACTGCTCCTTTATAATCACTTATCCATCCATTAAAAACCATATCATCTGGTCTATAAGAAAAAGGATTATCTATTAGAGGTATTTCTATATAGTTATCAACTACTGGATAATATTTATAATAGATATATTTACTTTGTAATTCATCTAGTGATACATATCCTGTTTTTGTTCCTTCTTTATTACTACCATTATAAGTAATTGTTGTTCTAACAAGATTACTATCATTATAAATGTTTTTATCAATTGCTGTTGGAATAGTTCCATTATTAGATGTATAATTTTGACCTGTATAATAATAATAGTCACTATCACTATCGTCTATATAGACAGTATCACCAACAATACCTTTTGATAATGTTTCTACTTTTCTTGATGTTTTAAAAGCTCCATAAGTAAGAGCAATGGAAGTGATAGGAATTATGGTAGCAAAAAGAAGAAGCAAAGATAGTTCTTTGTTCTTAAGTATTTTTTTTACCATATTATCCCCTCCTTCTATGATGGATTAGTTGTAAACTCTAAATTAAAACTTATATCTCCATATGATGCATTGTTTTCACAATCTACATCTTGTCCTTCTACCCACATGTAAATACGTAACTTAGTAATAGCTGGATTCAATGTTAATAGTTTATTATTAGTCATATTATTCTTAGGAGTACTAGTAGTTACATTTATTCTTTTAAACAAGTTAGGATAATTATTACTATTAGCATTTTGAATTAAAACATTATCATTACTAGTTATATCACTAGCTACACCATCATAAGGGATTAAACTTCCACCTGTTTGACTAGTAGCAATTCCATAAGTTTTTAAGGCGTTACTAACTCCATATTCAGTATGTGTATCATAATTTGGTTCCCAAATAACTGCTTCCCTAGCATTTTTTAAACTTCTAGCACTAGCTTCATTATCAGCAGAACCTTCATTAAGAATTGCTACTCTAGTAGCATTTTCTATTCCAGCTTCTTTATCACCTATATAAGATACTTTAGAGGAACTAGATAAATATAATTCTTTTGGAGCTTGTATTTTAAAGAACAAGTCAAAGGCAATAAAAGTTCCATTACTCTCTTCGCCAAAGCTTTCTGTTTCTTCTGATTTATTAGCTACTAAGATAAAATCAGTAGATGATGTATTAGTAGCTTCTCCTTTATACATATTTAAAAATCCATTAGTAATATCACCACCAGTTGATACAGGATAAATTCTATAAGGAATTTGGTTTACACTACTATGATAGCTTTTATTAGCATTTTTTATATCATCTACTGTTATAACTTGTTTCCAGTTAACAGCATCTGTACTCACTTCAATTCCCCCATCTGCTTGAATATGCACATCTAAAGAATTAATACTAACTACTCTATTAGCAGAGAACCAAGCATAAGTAGTAGTTATAAGTAAGATGAAACTAAAACATAAGGGAAAGAAAAATAATCTTCTTCTTTTCTTTTTATTTTCCATTATCTTGATGCTCCTCTCTAAACTCCATATTAAGTTTTATTTCTCCACCAATAATTGCATCTACGCATTCAGGATCTTCCCCTTCTAAATAGATTACAACTGTATAACGATCTATATCTCCTGGTTTCATTTCTTTTCTTTCTTTTAAAACTGCTACATTTTTAGATTTAAAAGGAACAGTATTTGGTTCTGCTTTTCCCGTTTCACTGCTTGCTTTGGCATATAGTGTTGGAATACCATTTTCATATACTTTTATTCTAACAGCATCATCTACATTCTTTATAACATCTAAAATGTTTATTTGATACCAATAATTTGTTATTTCTTTCCCTTCATTGGCTATATAAAAGGTATAAGCGATATAATTATCACCATTATGTGCTCCTGCTTTAGAAGTATCAATATCTTGTGGTAACCAACTTTCTGTTATATTATCCATAAATGGTATTTCTGTTGCATATAATTTATTTCTAGGTGTCTTCTCATCTAATGTTTCATAAAGTGTTATACTATTTTTCAAAGCAAAGTTAGGGTCTAAGGTAACTGTAAAATTACCTCCTTTATAAATAACTAATAATACAAAAAATAAAGAGAGTAATAAAATAAATAAAATTGATACTGCATACTTAGTATATTTTAATCTTTTCTTTTTCTTTTCTAATTTTTCTGCTGTAACTTTAACTGTACTTATAGCCATTTCCACCACAACCCTTATCTTATTATAATTCTAACATAATTAGACATATTTTGTAAATCATACTAGTAATACAAAAGAAAAGAGAATTATTTTTTATTTCTCCCCCTTAAGTCAAAATTGAATTCTTTACTATCTTTAATTGCTTCAAAAGATATTGTTTTAAATAAGTCATCTAGATTTAAAGTATCATCTATTCTTTCAGGCTTTAAAGATGGATTACTACTAGTAGTAACTTCTTCTAATTTCTTTTCCACAATTGTTTTTTCCTTAACCTTTTTAGCTGGTTTATTTTTATTAAATAATAATACCATTTCATTTACATCATAAGAATACGTAATAAGTATTAATCCTAAACAAAATATTATTAAAAAGAAAATAATTAATCCCATCTTTATCACCTTCTTTATTATATATATAATAACACATGTTACACTTTTTAAAAAGTGATGTCTAAATTTGTCGATTATTCTTTTACATTTATTTACACTTTCCCTTTTTAAAGTCTTTTAAACATTTTTAATTATCTTCTTACAAATGATATAATTTAATAAAGGATGGGATATAGATGTTTAAAGATAAGAAATTTAAATTATTTATTGCCTTTTTAGCTTTATTCATTTGTATTAGTCAATTAAAGGATACTTATGCTAAGTATTTAGAAGCTAAAGAAGGTAACACTGATTTTACTATCGCTAATTGGAAAATAGTAGTTAATGATAAAGATATATCTGAAGGTAGTACTATGTCTTCTTTGATAACACCAGTTTATGTTGCTAATCAAAATATCGCAAGTGGTGTTATTGCTCCTTCTAGTGAAGGATACTTTGATTTAAATATTGATGCTTCAAAAACAGAAGTTTCTTTTAAGTATGATATTTCTGTTTCTACTTCTGAAGATTCAGCTGTTTCTGATTTGAAGGTAACTAGTTATAGTATTGATGGAAAAGAACAAGTTCCTGTAGAAGGAGTTGGTACTATTTCTAATACTATTAACTATACAGCTACTAAGAAAAATATTGTTATGCGTGTCTATTTTAAATGGATAGATGACGATACTGGAGTTATGGATAATAAAGCTGATACTAAAGCTTCAATTGATGGCAACAATGCTAAATTAAAGGTTAATTTATCATTTACTCAAGTTGTATAATAATTAAAAGAACACCACGTGTTCTTTATTTTAAATGAAAGGTATTTATCGGACTAGAACTATAGTTGTTTTCTTGAAAGTGCCACCACTCTGATTCTAGTGTTTCAAATCCTTGAGATGTCATGATACTTCTCAATTTATTAGCCATAGAATTATTATATTTTACAGTTGATCTTGTATCTAGCATATGCATTGTGGTTTGAGCTTTTAACTCATTATTATTTTTATCAGTCAATGTAAGATCAAGAGCTATACCTTTATTATGGGTTGAAACATTGTTAGCTAAAAACCATCCTGGTCCCCAATAGCTACCATTTTTATCATAATCAACTAGTTTTTTTACATTATTATTAGAATTATATAAACTTCTAAATTTACTATTAACATACTTAGTAACATCATTAGGACGGTAAGTATCATAAATTTTCAAGTTGTACCCATCTTTTTTTGCAATATTATAAGCTCCTTGTAACTGTTTAGCTACAGGATAAAGAAGAGGAACATAATAAGTATTTTTACCTATTTTTGCATTATATTTCTTACTAAATCCATAAAGATTTTTACCTGTTACATCAGCAATAGAAGTATTAGCAGCTTTATAAAGAGATTTATCGGCATTAGTAATATAATACACAATATCAGGTATAACATCTGGAAGATTGATTAATAAAAAATCAGAATACACATACCCAATTATTCCATTATAACTAATTTTAATATATTTAGTAGTAGGATTATCACTTGATAGGATTGTTAATTTAGCCCCCGTTGGAATAGTACCTAATAATTTGCTGTTTTCTATTGGCTCTCGTCTTATATTAACATTTCGATTAGTCCACGCAATTGCTCCATACAAAGTAGCACTGAAATTACCAATTTTATCTTGAGCTACACCTTTATTATCTAAGTAAATGTAATTAACGAAGCGGTTTGTTAATTTAGTGTTATTCTTATAATAGTATTTTTTTCCATTAATTGTATACCAACCATTTTTAGTTTTATTAGTACTTATATTATTATTCTTATTAGTACTTGAACTTGTTGTTTTATTATTCTTATCAGTACTTGAACTTGTTGTTTTATTATTCTTATCAGCACTTGAACTTGTTGTTTTATTATTCTTATTAGTACTTGAACTTGTTGTTACTTTATTATTCTTATTAGTACTTGAACTTGTTGTTACTTTATTATTATTATTAGTACTTGAACTTTTTGCTACTTTATTATTCTTGTTAATATTTGAACTTGTTGGTTTATTATTATCAATTACAACTAGTTCTATAACTTTAGAAATTCGCTGATTAACATTAACTTCTATATAAGTAGTTCCTTTCTTTAATGCCTTGATAGTCCCAGATTCTGATACAGTTGCTACATCAGTTTTAAATGATTTGTATTTTATGTTTAAATTATTAATATCACTATTAACGACAATTTGAGCTGTTTTTCCAACTTCTAGTACTTTATTAGAAAAGTTAAGTGAAAAATCTATATCTTCTGATTTATTAGCAGTTTCGATTTTCTTCTCTGTTTCTTTATTTTCATTATTAGTGTTTTGCTCGTTATCATTAGAAGTCGCTTTATCATTTGAGACTTGTTGGTTACTGGAATTATAATTAGTAGTTTGATTATTACTATTTACATCAGTTTTTGCATTATTATTTGTTAAATTAATATTATTAGTACTTTTATCTTTATTTTCATCATCATCTGTTATGTCAATATTTTTTTTCAAATTTTTAGTTACCTTAACATTAGTATTATCTTTTACTAAAACAATGAATAATCCCATTAACGCTATTAAAATCATAATAACTAATATTTTAATAAAATATCTTACATAGTTTTCCATAATATCCCCCTTATTTGTTGCTTATTATACAATAACTAAGAGAAAAAATCAAGAAAAATGATACTTCAAAATATAGACAGTCTTATTAGCTTCCTCTCTTTTAAACTCTACTTTATTTAAAAAATTATTGCTACTTATAAGAAGATGAATATCTAATAATATATTTTTACCTATTTTTGACACTTCTATATAATCTAAAATATCAAAGATAATGTTTTTTCTAACTTCATCTACGGTAGTCATTTCTTGAAGTGAAGTATTAATTTTTTTAAAATCAACAATAGAAGATTCTTCTTCTAAATATTTAATTTTTCTAGCATAATCATTCATTTTAGTTGCTAACTCTTTTCTTGTTATCATCTCATCTAAAAATAATTCTAAAATCTTTTGCTTCTTTTTTTCTAGTTTATCTATTTCAAAACTGTTATTTGCATCTAAATTTATTTTTTTATAATTATTAATTAAAATATTTATTATATTTTTACTGTCAATATTGATTTGTTTTATTATATTGTCAAATATACAATTAAGTTCACTTTCTCTAATATTGGGTGAATTACACTTTTTCTTTCCATCTTTTAAATAAGTTGAACATACCCAAGATACATCTTTTTTATCCCTTTTAAAATATCTTCTATAAAATATGGTTTTATCCATCTTACAATAAATCTTGTTACTGTATAAATATAATCTTTTATTATTAGTTGATTTTTTGTATTTTGTCTTTCTATTATTTAACCTTTCATTAGCTAAATCCCATATTTGTTCACTAACTATAGGAGGAATATTATCTATATCTTTACAAACTTTCCACTCACTCTTATCTAAATATTTTACTTTTTTAGTCATGTAATTAATTACGGTAGTTTTCCTTCCACAGTAATAGCCTTTATATTTAGGATTGGCAATCATTCTAGATACAGTTGATATAGAAAATTTATTCCCCATACTAGTTTTTATATTCTTACTATTTAATTCTTTTACTATTTTAGAAATAGATAATTTGTCTATAACATACTTTCTATAAATGCTTTCCACTACTCTAGCTTCCTCTTCTATTATAACTAATTTTTTACTTTCTTTATCTTTTTTGTATCCATATAATAAATTATTTCCAAGGATTACTTTCTTTTCTATTGCTCTATTCATACCGAATCTTACTCTCTCTGATAAACGCCTTATTTCATCTTGAGCTAGAGAAGCCATTATTGTAAGTCTTAGTTCAGCATCTGGTAATATAGTATTAATATTATCATTCACAAAAAAAACAGCTACTCCATTATTTAATAATTCTCTTGTATATTTAATACTATCTAGAGTATTTCTTGAAAACCTTGATATCTCTTTAGTAATTATTAAATCAAACTTATCACTCTTTGAATCATTTATCATTTTCATAAACTGTTCTCTTTTAATATCATTAGTACCAGTTATACCATCATCTATATATGTAGCTATATAAGTCCAGTTTAAATTATTATCTATTACCTTTTTAAAGTGTTCTACCTGGTTTACTAAAGAATTTTTTTGTTCTTTATGATCGGTTGATACTCTAGCATAAATAACTACTCTTAAATTAATATCATTTATACTTATACCACTATTTAACATATTTCTAATATTAAGTAAATTAATAACAATCACCTAATTCTTTTAATAGATTATCTTCTGTATACATATACATTTGATACGTTATTTTATTTTCCTCATAAAGTCTTTTATTAAGAGAGATAGCTAGTTTTAAAGTTAAGATTTCTTTAGTCATACTTAATTATATGAAAAAAAGATGAAATATTATCATCTTTAGTTCAATATATTTTTTGACGTATCTTCTATTTTACCAGTTACTAGTTTATCAATAGTATAGCTTGAAAGATTCTTTTTTGTTCCTTCTGATGTTAAAATACTATATCTATTTGTACTATCATCATAGTTTAAAACATCTCCAGAAGTTGCTACCTTTTTATTATCAATATATAAGCTTTTACCTTCTGGAATAGTATATTTCCCTTTATTAAATAAAGCTATAGAATACTCATCAGAACCAGTAGAAGCTTTAGATAGCAATGTTAAATTATCATTACTATTTGATTCATCATCAAAATACTGGATAAAATCATTATCACCATTTTTATAGTTATTTGCAGTAGTGTCATCTTCTAACTCAAGTTCTTCTACTTCTTCACCAGCACTAGCATTATCTAAATTTTCTTTTTTCTGTTCTTCTTCTTGTTCTTTTGTCGAAACAGTATCGCTAGTAGCATTTTCTGTTTCAATTGTTCTTTTTAAAGTTTTCATATAGAAAGCTGCTGCTAAACCGGTTGTATAATAACCAGTTGATTGTCCATCTTTTTTTATTAAATAACTACCATCCTCTTGTTTTTCAAAGGTTAGTTTACTACTACTTAGATTTGAATCCTTCATAAATTTATCGAAATCAATAAAATTACGTTTTTTAACATCTTCTCCACTAGTAGCTACATTAGCTTTTGTGATACCTTTCATACCGATAGCACCAAATGCCGCTGTTAAAGCTGTTTCGCTAATATTATCACCTAGTGTTGATTCAACTGATGCTATATATTGTTCTAAAGCCTCGGCTATTTCGTCCATATTAGTAGCTTCAGCAAATATTTTTTCTACTGTATCACATACTTCTTCAGAAAGAGAAGCTAACTTATCAGCAACAAGTCCTATGTCATTACTGGAGGTAAGCCATTTTTTGTATTCTTTAAACGTACTAACATATTCTCCATCATATTCTTTTGTATTAATAACAGTGCCTGCTACTATTTGATCATTATAACTATCTAACGTAGCGGCACATTTCACTATATTACTACAATTTGAACTAGTTTTTGCTGCTGTTGTTTTTAAAATACTAATAACACTTCTAACTTCTCTTGCTAGCCCTAATATTCCACTTGTTCTTACAGTAGCCATTATCTAACCTCCTTGCTTCTTCCTAAGTATTCTTTATAATTTCCTTGACTTATATATAGAGTAGTAGCCTTAATTGCCCATAATTGATTTTCTATATCACTATAACTTTCTAATTCATTTATACACTCTGCTAATTTAGCTTGCTCTTTATGTCCACCTTCACTATCCCAAACTTCGTTAACTAATCCGAGTATTTCTTTTAAAGATGCAATTGCACTAGTAAATTGACCAGCATCTGGTAAACTCTGTTGAGCTTCTAAAATAGCATTTTTTACTTCATCTACTTCAGCTTGTGATACCATAATTCCTCCTATCTGAAAAAACAATACTCAACAGTATTGTCAATTCTTATCCTTGATTTAATATATCTTTAATATTAGCATTACCTGATTCAATTGTATCAGCAGAAGTATTTAAATCTCTTCTGATATTTGCTTCAACATTTTCAAAGTCTTGTTGTAATTTATTAATTCTTGACTTTATATCATTGACAATCGAATCAATATCTGCACTAGTTAAAGCTCCACCGCTTAAGCTAGTATAAGCTTGATTTACTTGCATTATTTGCTCATTCATACGATTTGTAAATTGTGACTTTAAGTAATCAATACCTTCTAATATTGCCGTTTTTGATGCTTGTTTGCTATCCATTGTTATCCCTCCTTTTAAGCTTGATCAATTTGATTTACATATGGAACAGATTCCTCTAGATTTTGAATTCTAGCAGAAATATACATGATAAAACTTTCAATATCACCATTAATAAAGTTTTCTAATCTAGATTGTGCTGTAGCACTTCCAGCTGTTGTCCAATATTTCTTTAAATTAGTTTCATTATATTGAATCAACTCTTCTTTAACTTTAGTCATCCCATCTCTTGTTTCACTTAATAGAGAAATAACTTTTTGTAATGATGCTTGATCAAAATGAATTGTATCTCCTAATCCGTTCATAAGTTCACCTCCTACCTTTCTATATATAGCCTAACATAAAGTATATTATTAATCAATCTTATTTACAAATTTTTTACATAAGTACTAGCCATGTTCCATGTCTAATATCCGTATTTTTTAATATTTGATTATTATTATATTCTTTACCAGTCATTCTATTATATAACTTTTCTTTATTAGTTATAATATAATATCCATTAGATACTTCTACTAATCCTTTAGAAAGAAGAGAAACGATTTCTCCTATTTTTTTGTTAGCAGGTAAAAATACTTCATACTTTTTTTCAATTAGCGGTACTATTATAGTTACTAATACTTTATTATCCATTACTCATCACCTTCTAATACTTTAATTCTAGTAGCACTTCCATTATCAATTACATAACCAAAATTGGCTGGTATTTGACTGCTTAATATTCTTAATGGAGTACTTATACTATGAATAGTACTATTATTTAGTCCTCTACCTATATAGATACCACCGTCTAAAACAGTAAACTGTCTAAACCAGTTCTCGTAAGCATAAGTCTTAATATCTATTACTCTACCTACTAATACAATGGAAACATTCTTTAGCTCTGACATTTTACTAAAAATTTGTAGTAGACTATTTTTAGTTGTTATATCAAGCGTATTAATCATCTTCTCAATGCCTATAACAAACACTACTAATTCTTTTGTTCTATTACTTTCAAATACTTTATCACTCATAAACTTAAATGAATCATTTGTCTCATTATGATATATACAATTAGTAAAAGTATTTAAATTATAAAAGTCTTTTAAATCTATAACTACTACTTCTATATTATCTAAACTACTAATTTCATTTACTATAATTCTAGTAAATTTAGCTAGCATATTCATATCTTCAGAATTAATTAAATGAATTAAATTCTTTTTAAAATTATAAGTAGCTATATCAAGAGTTTCTTCTACTATACCAACTGGTACGTTAGCAATATTATTTAGTTTGCTTACTACATCTTTTATAGTTACTATATCTGGAAGTACTGGTACTCTTTTAGCTTTACTAATAATTTGTTCATTTAAACTAATTACTACTTTTTTAATATATTCACTTAATTGTTCTTTTGGACAAATTGAAGCAGTCTGAAATTCGTAAGGTTCTTCTTTTATTAGAGCAACACCTCTATTATTAATATCTGCTAACATCGGAGTCTTTTTACCAAGCAACATATTATAATCTATTTGAGCAGAAAGTTTTAAAGGTATGATAACAGGGAAATTAGCTCTCATATTTAATCTTAAAGCTCTATCACTTATAGCCGTTATAATAGTATATATTCCATATTTAGAACCATCTCTTGATATTTTATTTACAATACTATCGTAATCTTCATAAGCTTCTTTAAAATTTTCATAACCAGATAGTAAGAAGACTATTGCTGGCATAGTAGTTCCTGAATGTGTACAATAAAATTCATAACTACCATTATATTCTTGTAGTAATTTTTTTCTTCTTTCTATTTCATTAGTAAGTAGTTTTAATAGTTTATCAACCTTTTCTTCTTCACTTGCAAAGATAACATCTCCAACTTGTGGAGCATCTTCATAAATTTTTAATGTTTCATTATCAAAGTCTAGTGCGTAAATATTAACTTCATCAGTTGTATAGTTTGTTATTAATGAATATAAAATAGTATTAGTAATTGTATTTTTCTCATTCATACTATAAATTACAGTGTTACCTTTATTAGCTAAATCAATTGTTAACAATCCTTGACTTTGACTAGCTGGGTTATCATACTCTCCTAATATTATTTGAATATTAAATGGTTTTCTTTTAAAGTTATATTTCTTCTTCAAGTCATCAACATAGATAATAGCTGGTATTTTAGGTAACCATAATTGTTTAACAGAAATGGAATTCTTTTGGGCTAATAAAGATAAATATTTTACTATGTTAGGTAATTGTTCACCCATTACTTGAATGTTTTTCTTAGGACTATTAATCGTTTTGATACTTTCACCCACATCATTTATAAAGACAATCGAGTCATCTTTTTGATGATAAACTTTATCTTCAGGAATATAAGGAGCTCCTGCCCAAGCTGCTTGTCCCAAAGCAAATAATTCATCATATCCTACTTGTAAATAGAACCTACCTGTCTCTTTAATAGCGGCAGCATCTGGTCTTTTAATAACTTCATTGGAATCAGATGCTTCTTGTACTTTTAGACAAACTCTAAATCTGGAGTTGGACCATATTTGATCATTTACTACTCCACTAGGTTTTTGAGTAGCTAGTATTAAATGTACTCCTAAAGAACGTCCTATACGAGCAGTTGATATTAACTGATCCATAAACTCTGGTTGTTGACTTTTAAGTTCTGCAAACTCATCCGATATAATGAACAAATGCGATACAGCAGTTTTTAATAATCCTTCACGATAATATTTTTGATACTTATATATATCAATTGTTCCTTCTCCTAGTTCTTCTCTTGCTTCATTAAATAATTTTTGTCTTCTTTTAAGTTCACTTTCAATAGATGCTAATGCTCTATTAATATCAGCTGTTTCAAGATTAGTTATTGTTCCTGCTAGATGAGGTAAAACTATTTCTTGTTCTTGATTTTCAAAGGCTCCAACTAATCCACCACCTTTATAATCTATTAAAACAAACTGTACTTCATCTGGATGAAAATTAATAGCCATTGATAGAATATAAGTAATAATAAATTCCGATTTACCAGATCCTGTCATACCAGCTATTAAACCATGAGGTCCTTCTTCTTTTTCATGTAAATCTAATTTAAATTTCTTACCATCAGTACTGATTCCAATTGGAACAGCTAAACTATTTATTGGATTATTAACTTTCCATCGTTCAATAGGATTTAATTGTTCTATTCTAGATACATCATACATTTCAAGGAAGCCAATTGACTTAGGTAAAACAAAATCATTTTCTTTATTTTCAATAGGAATATTTAAAAGTCTAACTGAGCAATAAGCTAAATCTAGTTTATCTACTGGCTCAATAGTAAACTGTTTTTGAGTTTCTTCTACTAGTTCATTTTCAAATATGCCACCACTTTGCATATCATTTATACCAATGAAGGCTTTAGTAGCAGTAGGAAGATTGGCAAGAGAAGGATGTAACATTAATAAACTGAAACCTAAATTACCATCCATTTCTAATATTTCATCTATTAAAGGATAACTTTTAGCAAGTTTATAATCATCCGTAATAATCATATAGTAGGTTGAAAAATTCTTATATAAACTTTCCCTGCTGTCTTTAATTTTTTCAACTTGCTTTTCTCTTGCTGTTATTATTCTTTGTAAGTAAAGAGATAATTCTTTTATCTCATCAGAATTAGTAGCAAAGAAACGAATTGTCTTATCATCATTAAAAATATGAGGCATTAATTTAATATTAGACCAATAATCTTTATTTGCTTCGTTAGTTAAAACAACTATTTTTAAATCATAATAACTATGAAGAGCTACCATTTGGAGTAATAACAAATCTGTATATGGTTTTATATATTCATATTTTCCTGTAATAGCAATTATATTTTTTTCTATTAAGTTCTCTACTATAGGAACACCTTCTATATATTTATACTTATTAACTATAATACGCATTTTATCTTCTAAATTATTATCATCTATAGTAAAATGTTCTGTCGGATAATTAAGCTTAATAGCAAGATTAGTTCTACCTATACCAAGTCTTATTGATAAAAAATCTTTCTGATGTAATTCTCTTCCCCAAAGAGTTCTACTTTTATTAATAATCATTTGATAACATTCAATTGGACTTATATTATTAGAGAGTAATATTTGTTTTTGTTTAGTAGAAATATTTTGAAGTTCTACTTCTTTTTTAGTTAAATACTCATTATATTTTTTTTCAGCTTTTAACTTTTTCTTTTCTTGTTGTTTCTTAGTATATTTTCTATTTATAACAGGCCATAGAAGAGTTCCCGCCATCATAGAAATAGAAATAGCAATGGTTGGTAAAACACTCATCATATCCCTTTGACCATTTTGCATAGACATAAAAGCAACTAAAAGCATGACAAAAGAGGTAGAGGCCATTGTTATCATAGGACCAATAGTTAAAATAAATGGTTGATCTTCTTGAGTGTTATAATTAGGTGGTCCATCTATTTTAAATTCTTCACTTTCAACTATTTCAACAAATCTAGGAGATCTAATAAAATAGTCATTTTCATTATATAATTCTATTTCCCTTTCTTCATCAGTAGTTATTACTTCTTTATTTTCTTCTCTTTCAATAAAGTGTGCTGGTAAATTATTATTATAATTTACACTTTCTAAGGGATTATTATATATTAACATATTACCTAAAACAATAATTTTTACTCCCATGATAAAGATTACATCACCATGATTAAGCCTTATCATTCCATTAAGTGCTTTATTATTGATAAATGTTTTATACTCACTATTTAGATCTTTTATTAACCAGGTTCTATTTTGATAAGTTATCTCTACTTGTTTTGGAGAAATTAATTGATTGTTACAACTAAAAGTATTATCATTACTACTTCCAATAGTAAAATTACAATCTCTTTCCATTTCTAAGTATTTATAAGATAAATCATTAACTGGTGATGTATAAAGAATATAGTACCCTGCTTCATCTTTTATTTGTAAAATTAGAAATTGATATTCATTAAGTACAACTTCTCTTAAAGCTTCTTTATTAGCTAGTATTCTTACATTTTTATTACTATAAGCTTTCCACTTACCATTTTCTTCACTTATATTTATTAGATTCTTTTCATTACTATCTTTTATCCAATAACTACCAGATATTATGGAAGGTAGAGTAAAGCTTGTTAGTTCCTCTTTATTAAGTATATAAACTAACATTTAATTCCCTCCTATTCTTATTAAAGAATATCAAATTTTTAAACTTTTATCAAGATGAGTGCTTTCTTTTTATAACACTATTTGAACCTAATGCGTTGCAAGTGGAGAAACAAGGATATGGTTATGTCGTAGCATCTGTTGGTGAACTTGGTGGTGTTGTTCCATATACTACTTATTTTGCTAGAAATAGTTATCTAACTAATAATAATGATTTAATTAAAAACTTTAGAGATGCTATTCAAAAGGGATTAGATTTTGTACATAATTCTACAGATGAAGAGGTTGCTAAAGCAATAATTAACCAATTTCCTGATACTTCTTTAAAAGATATAACTAATGTTGTTAAAAGATATAGAAAAATAGAAGCTTGGCCAAAGACAACTGAGTATAAAAAGGAATCTTTTGATCACTTACAAGAGATTATGGAAAATGCTAATGAACTTGATAAGAAAGTTTCATATAATAAATTAAAATATGAAATCAAATAATATCTTAGAAATAACACATCTAGTTAAAAATTATCAAGATACTAAAGATGAAATTAAGGCAATTGATGATTTTTCCTATAATGTTAGTGAAGGTAAATTTATTTCCATAGTTGGTCCTTCTGGTTGTGGAAAAAGTACCCTACTTTCTATTCTTGCTAATCTTGAAGATAAGTCTAGTGGAAGTATTAAGTTTAATAAGGATAATATTGTTCTAGGATATATGTTACAAAAGGATAGTTTATTTCCTTGGTTAACTATTTTAGATAATTGTCTTTTAGGATTAGAAATTAAAAATATTAAGACAGAAGATAATATTAGTTATGTTAATCATCTCTTAGATAGTTATGGCTTAGCAGAATTTAAGAATAAGTATCCTAGTAGCTTATCTGGAGGTATGAGACAAAGGGTTGCTCTTATTAGGACACTAGCAATTCATCCTGATATATTATTATTAGATGAGCCATTTTCAGCACTTGATGCTATGACTAGAGTGGCTCTTGCAGATGATTTATATAAGATGATTAAGAAGGAAGGTAAAACTGTCTTGATGGTAACTCATGATATAGCAGAAGCTGTTAGTCTAAGTGATATAGTTATTGTCTTAACAAAAAGGCCAGCTACTTTAAAGTCTATATATGAGATAAAGTTCGAAGAAAGAAAAACACCTTTTGAGAATAGAAAGAAAAAAGAGTTTAGTATTTACTATGATAAGATATGGAGGGATTTAGATGTTCATATCTGATGAGAGAAAGAAGTATTTGAAAAAAATTAAAAATGAGAAAATATTCACTATCTTCTTTCAAATTATGATACTTATCTCTTTTCTAATTATTTGGGAAATACTTGCTAAATTTAAAATAATAAATACTTTTCTTGCTAGTAGTCCTTCACTTATTTTTAAGACATTAGGTAAACTAGTAGCTAGTAATGATTTATTTACCCATATTAAAGTTACTTTATTAGAGACTATTATAAGTTTTTCTTTAGCATCAATTGGAGGAATAGTAATTGCATCTATTCTTTGGTGGAATAAACGCCTTGCTAAGATTTTTGATCCTTATCTCACAGTTATTAATGCTCTTCCTAAAGTAGCTCTTGGTCCTTTAATTATTATTTGGGTAGGAGCTAGTACTAAATCAATCATCTTTATGGCTTTACTAATCAGTCTATTCTTATCTATTATCAATATTTACCATGACTTTAGTGAAACTGATAAAAACTATCTAACTTTACTAAAGAGTCTAGGTGCTAGTAAGAAAGATTTATTCTTTAAAGTTGTCTTACCTAGTAATTTTTCTAACATAATTAATAATCTAAAGATTAATACAAGTATGGCTTATATAGGTGTTATCATGGGTGAGTTACTTGTTTCTAAAAAGGGATTGGGTTATTTAATTATGTATGGTAGTCAAGTGTTCAATATTAATTTAGTTATCACTTCTGTATTTTTATTAGGGGTGTTTGCCTTTTTATTCTACTATGTTATTTGTCTGGTAGAAAGAATTGTTGTAAAGGAATAGAAATAATCTAAGTATATAAAAAGACCTAGAAACTTAATCTAGATCTTTTAATTTGTCTTTTAATCTAAAATATTTTTAAGAACGATAGTCTTTGTACGACTCATTTCTTTTAGAGTAGTTGAAACTCCTTCATTACCAATTCCAGAATGTTTCCAACCACCAAATGGCATTTCAATAGCACGATAGAAACTTGCACCATTGATAACTGCTCCTCCTACTTCCATTTCCATAGCAGCTTTGAAAGCGGTTTTCATATCACTAGTCATAATGTTTCCACATAAACCAAATTTACTTTGATTAGCTATTTCTAAAGCTTCATCTAACGTATCAAAAGTACAAACAGGAATAACTGGTGCAAAGATTTCCATATCTTTCATTACATCCATATCTTTTGTTACATTATCTATAATTGTTGGTTCAAAGAAAGCTCCATTTCTTCTACCACCATATACTAAAGTAGCTCCTTGATCAAGTGTTTTTCTTACTTGTTCTTCGGCATTTATTGCTGCTTTTTCATTAATTAGACAACCAATATCAGCATCTTCTTGTTGAGGCATAGCTACTTTTAGAGATTGTAGTGTTTCTACTGCTTTTTTAACGAATTCATCTTTAATACCTTTTTGTACTAAGAATCTTTTACTAGCACAACAAACTTGTCCAGTATTATAAAGACGTCCCCAAACTAATTCTTTCATAGTTAATTCCATATCGGCATCATTCATTACGATGAAAGCATCATTTCCACCAAGTTCTAGCATAACGTGAGTGATATTAGCAGCTGCATTAGCCATTACTTCAGCTCCTACTTCTGTACTTCCTGTTACACTAATTAAAGCTACTTGTGGATGTTTTGCTAGGGCATTACCTGTTACAGAACCACGTCCTGATATACAGTTAATAACACCATCTGGTACTCCAGCATCTTTTAGTAACTCACAATATCTGTGTAATGTTAGTGGATTATCAGTAGATGGTTTTACAATTACACTATTTCCCATTATTAAAGCACTAGGTACTTTTTGACCAAATAAGTCACATGGAAAGTTAAATGGAATTATACAAGCTACTACTCCTAATGGTTGTTGAACTGTTATTTGCATAGTTTTTTCTTGTCCAACTTCACTACCTGCTGGAATAACATTTCCATAATCATGTTTTGCTTTTTCTACATATCCATGAACAAAATGTTTTGTATTACTAATTTCGGCTCTTGCTTCTTTTATTGGTTTTCCTGTTTCTTTAGATAATAATTGAGCAAGTTCTTCATGATTAGCTTCTACTAAATCAGCAAATTTATAAAGTATATCTCCTCTTTCATGAAGTGGCATTTTAGCCCAACCTTTTTGAGCCTTTGCAGCTTCTTTTACACAAAGGTCTACATCTTCTTCAGTTGCTAATGGAACAGTATCAATTAATTCATTAGTTGCCGGATTAATTACATCTGCTTTTTCTCCATTACTAGCATCTACAAATTTTCCTCCAATTAAATTTTTCATTTGTCCTCCTATTCTTTTCCAAATCCAGTGAATGATAACATTAGTCCACCACAGATGTTGCATGAATGCTCATCATATCCATATTCACCAAAAGTGAAGATTGTAATAAATGGAACGCCATGTGCTTCTTCTACTAGATTATTATAAACTTCGTCTATTCTATTACCAATTCCTAGTTTTCTTCCTCCACAGTGTACTAATACATATCCTGCTGGATCACATGATAATTGGCTCTTTAAATCTTTTAATGTAGCTTTTGTAGAATCAATTAATTCATCTACTGTTGCTTCTAATTGAATAATAGCTGTTTTTTCTACTACTTTATTTCCTAAGTTAATAGTATCATCATTTGGAGTCTTAGTTCCTTGATCATCACCAAACATTGGATGACGTACAACAGTTAAGTTTCCTAGTGGATCTTTTACTCCTAATGGTTTAGTAATTGATGCTACTAACAAGTTTTGACCATGTAATTTATCTACAGTTGTGCCAGTCCATTCAGCATATTTTTTAAGTGCAGAAACACCATCAATTTTTGCTAATGTACGGTTGTTTTTAACCTCTGTAATTAATCCAACATTATCAGATTCACGATATGCTCCTGTATAAGATGTTGCTATTTCGTTGTCTGTATAGAAAAATACTACAGCTACTCCATCAGAAAATACTTTATCATTACAATAGACTTTCCAATTACCTTCTACTGTATCATCAGCTGCACTTCCTCCAAACATTGGAACTCGTCCAATAATATCTTGGATTCCCATTAAGTAATCTTCTTCTTCTTTTGGACTTGCTACCATGTAGAAATAATCTGGTGAATAAGTTGCTCCAGCATTTAATACTGCTTCTCTTGCTACTTTTCTTCCTATTTCTCTAGCATTCTTTCCGGCTTCGTGACAAGCAACTCCAACTGATAAGTTTTTATCATCAAAACTCATCATTGCAGCAAAACCATCTTCACTAGCAATTATTCCGTCATTAGTCATAACCATTCCACTTGATGTACAACCAACTACTGGAACTCCTCTCATTGTAGAACGAACTCCTTTTACTACTTCTTCTACATCATCTTGACATGAAGTATAAAGTAATCCTAGTTTTGGTTTCATTCCCAGTTTTGCTTTTTTGGCAGTTTCTACACCTTTAGTAAAACTGTCTTTTTGAGTACTATACCCTACTTTTGTTTTCAACATAAACTTCTCTCCTTCTATTCTTTTCCTCATATCAAGTATGAGTTGTTGAATTTTTGATTAATAATTACTACTTATTAATCTACTCTTCCCTATTATTGATTATAGCACAGTTTTTAAAAAAAGAAATGTTTTCCATAAAAAAAAACATATTTTAAATATGTTTCTTTACAAGTTGACACTAGAAATAGCATTTAAATTATAGTCTGCTCTTACTCCTTTTTGATAAAGATAATAACCGGCTGCTGCTATCATAGCTGCATTATCAGTACAAAAGCTAAGTGGTGGAATTGAGTAATTAATATTTAATTCTTTAGCTAGCTTATCTACTTCTTCTCTTAGTTGTTGATTAGCTGCTACTCCACCAGCTACTATTAGATTATTAATGTTTTCACTTACTAATGCTTTTTTTGTTTTATTTATAATACTACCAATGGCTACTGTTTGAAAGGAACAAGCTAAATCTGCTTGATTTATTTCTCTATTATTTTGTTTTTCCTTATGAGCTAAGTTGATAACAGCACTTTTTAAACCACTGAATGAAAAATTATAACTATCGTCATTTAATGGCATTGGTAATTGATAGGTATTCTTACCAGTATGAGCTAATTTATCAAGTTTAGGTCCTCCTGGATATGGCAAACCAATTACTCTAGCTACTTTGTCATAACATTCACCTATTGCATCATCTAGTGTTCCTCCTAATTTTTCAAAGTTTAAGTGTTCATTCATCTTAATTAGTTCTGTATGACCACCACTTACAACTAAGGCTATCAGAGGAAATTTAAATTCTTCTACTAAACTATTGGCATAAATATGACCTGCTATATGGTGAACAGGTATAAGTGGTTTATTATAAACAAAACTTAATGTTTTTGCAGCTTCTAATCCTACTAATAAACTTCCTATTAAGCCTGGTCCAAAAGTAACTGCTATAGCATCAACATCTTCTATTTGCATCTTTGCTTTTTTGAGACAATCTTCTATTACAAAGGTTATGTTCTTTACATGTTCACGACTTGCTATTTCTGGTACTACTCCACCAAAGTTTTCATGAATAGAAATTTGTGTTGATGTTGAAGTTGCTATTTCTTCTCTTCCATTTTTTACAATAGAACAGCTAGTTTCATCACAACTACTTTCTATTCCTAATATATAAATATCTTTCATCTTTTACACGTATAATCTAATTATGGTCTAAATGACCTATA
>ULYS01055688.1_pt1 | contig 24274 bp, 22 predicted proteins | sample 1962381 | NCBI WGS metagenome assembly ULYS01 (sample SAMEA4835869, study PRJEB28245) | human gut metagenome | biome: gut microbiome; material: fecal sample | place: Denmark | collected 2008
AGACTGTCGACAGTCACTTTGTCAACAGTCTGAAAGGAGCTAATTGTTAGCTCCTTTTGTTGTTTAATAATGTCATGTACATCAATAATTGTTTTCTTGATTTTACACCAAGCTTACTATAAATATTACGATTGTGATACTTTAATGTATTGTCCGTAATATTTAATGTTTCTAGAATATCCTTACTTGAATATCCTTTCACATAGAGATTTAAGATCTCTTTTTCTTTGCGTGTCAGTGTCGCAAGACATTCAAGGAAACGTTTATATTCTTCTTCATCTACATCGGCTTCACGTTTTTTTGCCAGACGCTCAACTTCCACCCTTGCCTTATCATATTCTCTTTGAATGAGTTCATGTTCATTTTCAATTTGTTCAAGCTTCTTGCGATTTTCCTGCATCTCAAGTTCTAAACTTAACATCTTGTTTTCGACTTCATAGTCTTGGACCGATAGAAAATCTAATAAGTCATCAATTTCCTGAACGGAATAACGCGTTTGGTTCTTTTTGTCTTTTCGTAGTTGTTCAAGTCCTTTTAAGATAGGTGTTAGATATCTTTGACTAAAGTAAGAACAACCCAGTAATACAAATAATAAGAGTATGATGGTAAAGAAGAAGAGTTCTACATTACTTTTCGCGATAGCTCGATTGTAGTCGGAATCCAAAATCATCACGAATGTTGAATAAGTTTGATTCTTTGAGATCGGTACGCGACTTTTAAAACCAATATAGCTACGATCTTCACCAATGATTTTTAATAGGCCATTACTCATTTGTTTGACTTCAAGACTGCCTTTTGGCAAGTAATAAAATCCGTTTCGACTTCCAGTACTAAAGCCTTCTTTTGTGAGAATTTTTTCATCTTCTGGGACCAATAGACAAGTTAAATGATTTAATGTGGAAGGTTGTGTATGTATAAATTTAAACCAGCTTTGACTGATCTCAAAACCACATAATCCATAGAAAGTACCATCTTTTCCTATCAATGGAACTCTTAAAAGGGCAATTCTTTCTTCGGTAGAGGGGAGTTGAATAATATCCGATAGGGAATAATCAAAATCCCCCGTTTTTAACTCTTCATAATCTGGAACTAAGGTAATGTCAAATTCTTGTCGCCATTTACGATGGGGCATAATGCCATGTTTTTTGCCGATATTGGCAATTCCACGATATAAAATCAAGTCTTCTTTAGAGACAGACATAGAGTTTTTTTGTAGATAGACACCACTACGTTGATTGTTTGCATTTTCAAGTGTTGAGTTGATTGTTGTATCTAACTGAATATAGGCACCGGAACAATTGGCGCGTTCTAAAAATTGGCTTAATGGCTGAATTAAATCGTTTTCTAATGCATAAAGAGCGTTTGGATTATCTTGTAGCTGACTAAATGTCAAACCTTGTTTTTCAAGGTTTGTTTCTAAAGTATTTTGCATAGTTTCGCCTAGAGCGATATTCATAGAGGCAAGATCATCCCAATAGGATTCCATATTCTTTGTGAAGTATTCACTTTGAATGGATAGTTTTTTATGAAAGTCTTGCTCTGTTGTTCCAAGTCGACCAAATAGGAAGAGTCCCATTAATAGAGTGACAGTGATGGCTGTGACAAGGAAAAACATGTAGACAAAGAGCTTTCGTTTCATGGATTTTTCTTTTTTCTTAAAGCTTATCTGCATAATTTAAAACCTCATGAAAGACTTTTTAATATGTCCATTGCCTCTTGTACAAGTACATCCATGTCTTCTCCAGCTTCATATCTTGCCTGCCATTGGGATTGATTTTTTCGAATCTGATCATAGAAGGTGTAGGCCTTTCTAGAAACCGCATATGTAACATCTCTAGAAATAACGGTATAGTCGGATTTCATTTCGGTGAGTGTATTGTATAAAGATTGTGTTTCTTCATCTTCAAACTTTTCATTTTTTAAGTTTTTAAATGCTTTTTTTGTGACTGGCATGTAACCTCCTTGGATCACAAAGTCCACATTTCGTTTTGGTTCTACAAGCCAATGTGCAAAGACACTAGCAGCTTCTTGTTTTTGTTCTGTAGTCTTATAGGCACATAATCCAACACCAGCTTGTGTCATGAGGGCATGGTCTTTATCGGCCTTTGGATAAGGCAGGGCAATCGCATTTAATGGTTCCGTTGTATTATCTGGATATGTAACGATGTCATTTAAATAGAGATAGGCTGCACTGCTTGATACACCAATGAGTGTTTCTCCGGTTGTAAGTTGTGTGCTTGAATAGAAATCTGAAGCAGAAATATGGCCTTTGATCAATGGTTCTAGAAAGGTTCTAAAGGCTTCTTGAAATTCTTTATCGTCCGTATTATACCAGCCATTCTCATTAAACATATGTTTAGAGCCTAATGCGATCGCATAAGATTCAACAGAGTTTAAAACATAGTCAAAACAACAAAGTGGTTTTCCGTTTGACCATTCGTAATATTTTTCAGCGACTTTAAAGACTTGATCCCATGTTTCAAAGTCGTTTAGTGTAACTTGTGTATCGTTTGAAAATTTTTTAAATTGGGTTCCATTCATAAAGAATACAATTGTGGATTTGGATAGTGGAAGGTCGACTAGCTTATCTTCGAGTATTCCGGCATCTAAAAATTCATCGACAAAATTGTTGATTTCTTTCTTTGTGAATACATCATCCCATACCACACTATTTTTTAATCCTACTTGTCTAGCATTATGAATATGTCCTGTATACAGATCAGGCATGGGATCTGCGCCAGGTTCTTTGGCTAGACTTGCTTCTAATTCTTGTCCGATTTTACTTGCGTTAGTGACCTTAGTTACATTTATAATAATGCCCTTTTCTTTTCCTTCGGTCTCATTAAATTCAGCTACCAATTGGTTCATTGGAGAATTGACTTGTTCTCCATAAACATGCCACATTGTCAGGGTCACGGGGTTATCTTTATCGAGTAAAGATTTTGATGAACACCCATATAGATTGCATAGGCTTAGACCAAATACTAATAAATATTTTATAACTTTTTTCATGATTTTCCCCTTTATGTACCGCTGTTCCCACCCTTTTTAAGTTTTGGGGTGGGGTAATTTTTCTAATACTTTCTATAATGAAAATGTAAGTTGATTACATAAGTTTTGAAAGTGCTTTCTAAATACAATATAGCACAAGTAAGCAAGTCAATCAAATGAAGAAAGGAGGGAAATGAAATGGGGTTGTTTTCTAAAAAGGAATGTGATGTGTGTAAAAAGAAGATGGCATTGATGGAAGGTTATAAATGTGCGGATGGTACGATCTGTAATGACTGTAAGAAAAAAATGTCACCATTATTTACAGACTACAAAAACACAACAATAACACAGATCAAAGGGCAGCTAACATATCGTGAAGAAAACGCACAAAGAGTCAAAGCGTTTGTGGCAGCTGAAACGTTTGGTGAGTATCCAAAGGTAATGGTTGATCGAAAGCACAACTGGTTTGTCGTGACAAAGGCAACAAAGCTTAGTGATGAAAATCCAGATGTGTTTGACTTAAGTGACATTCAAAAGGTTTTGGTAGAAATTGAAGAGAATAAGCGAGAACTTCATTTCACAAATAAGAAAGGGAAGACATGTTCCTATAAACCAGCAAGATACGAATTTACGTACCAATTCAAGGTAAATATTCAAATGAATCATCCATTCATCAAAATGATTTCTTTGAAGATTACCAAAGAGTATGTCAAGATCATTTCAGAAATGCAGGATAAAGAAGTAATGGTACAGTCAAACGAAAAGTATCAGGAATCTTTACAGGTGGCAAACGCATTAAAGGATGCGCTTGAATCATAATAATGCACAGAAAAGGAGGAATCATATATGGCAAATACATGTGCAATTTGTGGTGCTACAATTAATGTTTTACAATCACAGAAATTAATGGATGGAAATTATATTTGTACAAAGGGTTGTCGTGCAAAGGGATTAAAATATTATGATTATGTTCATTCAGATCTAGATAATGTCAAGGATCATATTCATCAAACTGAGGTGGGTACAAAGATTTGGCAAGATTTAATGGAACCTTTGAAAAAAACGCGTGATAAAAATCAAAAGATGCAGTCTTTTGGTCCTATTTATATTGCACCAAGTCTAGGTTTGGTTGCGGTTATTGAAGCTCGTGGAGGTTTGTTTAATACAAAAATATATGCGTGTGTATATCGTCTAGAAAATCTTCAGCTATATAGAACTGAAAGGATGCTCGCAAGAACAAGTGGTTCGGATAAAGATAAAATGTGTGTTCACTTAGGCTTTGTACATACAAAAGGTTTAAATGATGTCTATATTCCATTTGATGATGAAACAAGATGTCATCAATGTGTAGATTATCTAAATAAATTGTTTGGCTTAGATGATTCATTTAGAAGTGGCATTAAAAAGTCTGTAACTCAATTTAAGGCAACAAAGAGTATGTGGGATTTAGCGAAAGCCAAAAAGAATGGAGAAAATTTAGAAGAAAAAGCGAAAGCGACAGTGGATGCGTTTGGGGCAACGATCATTGGAGATCGTACACAGTTTAAGGATGCAGCCGATCAAGCTCTAGCTGGATATGACTTGGATTAAGCTTTGTTCGATAGTGTTTCTTAGTTTGAATCTAATGTTTACAGGTTGTAAATCACAACCTAATGAAGAGGTATATATTTCAGATTTCTACAATATTCATGAAGAATATAAGGATGCATGGGGAAATGTTGGTAAGTACGACATTTCCTTACCTTATATTCATTGTGATTCAAAGAGCGCAAAGAAATTGAATCAGACAATCAAAAATGAATACAAGGATTTGGTAGATTCTTTAGATGAGGCAAAAGAAGAAGGGTATACGTTGCCGGACACAAAGGTTAGTTATGATGTGTATACACATTCAAATCTATTGAGTTTAGTTATTAAGGAAGAAGTAGAGACGGAATATCCTAGGTATAAGGTGTATCATTTTGATTCTAAAACGAAGAAGCGTGTTTCGAATAAAAAGTTGTATAAGAAATATAAAATCAGTCAAAAAGATATGAAGGTATGGGCTGCACAGGCTTTTGATCAGGTATATGCCAATGAATATTATGACAATGTAAAGGAATTAAGAGCTCAAACAATTGGTTTGTTGCCTTCAAATCTGGATGTGTTTTACCACAAAGGAAAATTGAATGTATTGATTCCTGTCGCCACAAATTTTGGTTCTGGAACAAAGATGGTTTTGTATAGGCCAAGTCGCAAGAAGTCTTATAAGATAGAAGATTCTTCCACGTTTGACCAGATGACTATGACATTAAAGAATAATAAGCTATCGCTTTACTATAGTGGAACGGATAAAACGTATAAGGTGCACGGTTGTTTTAATGAGTATAAACAAGTTCATGTGTATGAAATAGGTCCTGGTGTCACTTATGGTTTTGCGCTAACGACAAATGGTTTGGTGGAAGTGATTGCGATTGAGGATGGTTTGCCGATTGAGCGTGTTTGTAGTCAAGGACCATTATATGGGTTAGATAAAGTAAAAAGCCTTCGTAGTGGGCAGGCACTGACAGAAAATGATCAGTTGATTGATTTATTTGATGCATTGCAAAATCAGCCGTTTAAAAGTCTTGAGGGTACGTATACAAATGAGAGTGTAACACTTCAAATCGATGAGAATGGTTTGTATGCAATGCAGGATCAAGAGAATTCGCATTCTGGCCTATTGTTTAGTGTAGGTATGGAAGAAGATGGATTTGTGTATGGATATGATGACTATAATCAACAAGTCTTATCGTATTGTAAAGTAATGCCGTTATATGAAAAATTAGAGATCAAAAATTTGTTTGATCATGACAAATTAGAATTGGAGTATCAATATGAATAATAAAAAATTGTTTGCGAGTGCACTAGCACTAAGTATGTTTTTTGGATTAACAGCTTGTTCAAGTGAAAAGCCGGAAGATACAAAGGTTGTAGAAAAGAAGGAAGAGAAAAAAGAAGAGAAGAAAGAAGAAAAGAAAGAGGAAAAGAAAGAAGAAAGTACGGATGCTGTATTAGTAAGAGAAATTTCGAGTAAGACATATACAGTCACAATTCCTGAGCTTACTTCATTCTATACACCAAGTAGAGATGGTTTAGAAGTTAAAACAGAAGTAAATGAACAACAAATCTCATATACGCTTGAAGATGAATTTGGTGATTTTAAAATGGCTATTTATGTAAACCCAATCAGTGCTGAGAGTGCAGAAGCCTATGCGAATCGTATTAATGAAGGATTTAAGGATGATGAATCGGAACAATATAAGCCTAGCACGGTGGGTGAATTCAGTGGCTTTAGAAAAGTGACTACAAGTGAAAATCCTAGCTTCAAATGTAAAGATAACTTGTTGTTGGATTTTGCAAGTGTGGATGGTTCTGCTGTAGTGATGTCTGTAACGGTAGAACAATTCTATGATACAGATACAACGGATATGGAAGTAGCGATGAAAGCTATTTTGGGCAATATGAAAGTTGAGGTTAAATAGTCATGAACGCAAAATTTGTGAAAAGCTTATTAGTAATCGGAATGGGCTTGAGTTTAGCTGCTTGTTCATCGAATGATCCAGAGCCCAAAAAGGAAGATACAAAGGTTGTTGAAGCTAAAAAGGAAGAAAAGAAAGAGGAAAAGAAAGAAGAGAAAACAACGGATTTTGTGGTGAGCAAAAACTACAACAAGAAGTATGAGATCATCATCACAATGCCTCAAGATTTCACAACGATTTATACGCCAGCAGATGGTGTAAAGGTTACAGGAGAGATTGTGAATGATTCTTTTATTCGCTATAGCTTTGAAAATAAAGAAGCCGATACGAAAAAGATTGCGACAGTTGAAGCAAATGCAGATGCGACAGCGGATGAAGTGGCTGAAACCTTCAATAAAGGTGAGGAAGATGAGAGTAAGCTTTATAAGCCTTATCAGGTTGGAAACTATACAGGTGTAAATAAGATTTCGGATTATTCTTATGATGATTATGTAACGTACAATATGTATTTCAATTTGGATCGAGATGGTTTTAAAGGAACAATTAAGGTTGTTGTTCAAAAGCTAAAAGCGGAAGCGGATGATTCGGATACAGAAGCTATTATTACTGCAATTTTGGATAATGTAAAAGTTGAAAAGAAGAAATGTGAGTAAGCCTATGAATCATAAGCTAGCTAAGATCTTGCTTGCGCTAGGTATAGGCTTAAGTCTAGTTTCTTGTGCAAAAAAGCCAGAAGAACCAAGGCCTTCACAAGTGAAAAAAGAAGAGAAGGTAAAGATTGGCGAAATGACTGGAGTCGCACAAATGAATGGCTATTTCATTAAGATGACGATGCCAGATTTATTGTCGGTTTATACACCGAAACAAGAAGGCTTAAACATATCGGGTAAGCTAGAGGGTGGTCGTATCCTTAAATATGATTTACATTCGGATGATCGTACGTATATCACGCGAATTTCAATTGATTGCGATTATCGTAAGGCGGCCAAGGAAACGGCGGATGTCTTGAATGCAGGTTTTGAAGATGAAGCAGATCAATATAAGGAATTTACGATTGGTAAGTATTCGGGTTACAAGAAAACAACAGTATATGATTCGTCTGATAAAACCTATTCTAAGATGTTGATCGATTATCCGGTTGGTGAAGATAATGTTGTCTTACAAATTTATGTAGAACAAGAAAAAGCCAATGATTTGGATGAGGTAACACTTGCTGTATTGGATAATATCGTTGTTGAAATTTGTATGGAAGAGTAGGTGATAAGAGTGAAAAGGAATAAGTTATTAACTGGCTTCTTGGTTTTGGGTGTGGGACTAAGTTTAGTGGCTTGTTCATCAAATGAGCCAGAGACTAAGGTAGCTGAAGAAAAAGAAGAAAAGAAAATAGAAGAGACTAAGGCAATCGAAGAAAAAGAAGAAAAGGTAAAAGAAGAGAAGAAGGAAGAAGAAAAGGCTAAGGCAGCTGAGGAAGAAAAAGAAAAGGATAGTACGATTATTAGTTATGCGAATAAAAAGGTCAGAGTTACTTTACCTAAAGATTTGACTTCTTTCCATACGCCTGCTAGAGAAATTTCTAGATATAGCTATATGGAAGAATCGAATGTTCTTGGTTATTCATTGTATGCGAAAGATCGTACGTTTACCATTAATTTCTCAATTGGAACGGATGGCTGGGATTCAGCAGAGGCTGCCAGTATTTCTCACAACAAGGTTTGTAAGGATGAATCAAAAATGTATGAGCCATGTACTGTAGGTGAATATTCTGGATATAAGTATGTGGTGTCAAGTGATAAATCGATTGAATATCATTATGTGCTTGATTATCTAGTGGATGGTCAAGATGTCGTACTAACCATTCGTGAAGAATTACGTAATGATGACGATACTTCCTTGTTAGAGCCGTTGTTGCTGGATGTGGTACATAATTTAAAGATTGAATTAATAGGAGAATAATATGAATGGGAATAAGTTATTAACCAGCTTCTTAGTTTTGGGTATGGGACTGAGTTTAGTGGCTTGTTCAAATGATAAGCCTGAGTCTAAAAAAGAAGAGGCTAAGGTAGCAGAAAAGAAAAAAGAAGAAAAACGAATGGATACGCAGGATCGAACGGCTAAATTGAGTGTTCCCGAAGATCTATCTCCTTATTTTACTTCATCTAGAGAGGGTGTAGGTAAAATGGAGAGTATGTTAAAGGATAATGGTTCGATTGTCTATAAGTGTTTAAATGAAGAGAATAAGTATGAGTTGAATGCTGAAATTAAATTGTTGTCGTCTAGCTCAGCTGAAAAAAGTGCGGATCTACAGAATTCAATGTATGGTGAAAATGACGAGGATAAAAAGTATAAGCCTTGTACGTTTGAGGGCTTTGATGCGTATAGTCACACCATCAATCTGGGTACAGTTGAAAATACTAGACTTCACTATTATGTAGATTATCCAGTCGAGGATATCAATAAGGTCGTTTCTATTGAGATCAACCAGAAGAATGATAAAGAAAAGGATACTTCTGATTTAGAACCTTTTGCGAAAGCAATCATTAAGAATATGAAGCTAGAAAAGGTGAAGGAAGAAAAGAAAGAAGAAGTAAAGAAGGAAGTTAAAGAAGAAAAGGTTGATGAAAACAGCAAGGAAATTGTTGGCGAATCGTCTCGTGCAAAATTAATATTACCGAGAGATTTGACTTCGTTCTATACGCCAAGTATGGAGTATGACACAATCAAGGGAAATCAGGATAAGGGAAATGTTGGTTATACATTAAGTAGAGAAGATCCTAAGCGTACAGTAAGTGTTTCTATATGCACGGATTCTAGTTCTACGCTTGAAGAGGCTATCGTCTTCCATAACGAGCATTTAAGTAAAGGAGAAGAGCCATTCACAGAGTATACGCTTGGTGAATATTCGGGTTATCGTGCTACAAGGTATACGAATTATTGGAATAGTGCCAATGATACAACGTATAGGTATAAGTTAAGTTATCTAGTAGGCGATAAAAATGTAATATTATCATGTTCTGTAACACTTCGTGATAATTCGGATGATACGACAGGTTTAGAAGATGTAATGTTAGCGGCTTTGCAGCAATTGAAGGTAGAAATTAAATAATAATAGGAGAACATAATATGAAAAATAATAAGTTATTAACAAGTCTGTTTGTGCTTGGTATGGGTTTGAGTCTAGTTGCGTGTGGTGCAAGTGATGGTGGTACGACTACAAAGACGGATGGTACAAAAACGGTAGAGAAGAAAGAGGAGCAGAAGTTTGCGGATCGAAAAGAATTAGAAATGGAAGGTCTAGCTTGTAAATTCTCATTACCAAACATGGATTCTTTCTATTTGGTGAAGGGTTTAGAAAAGCCTGTATATGAGATGGACGAATCACTTGCGAGTATTAAATATGAGGTAAATGATGATTATCTTCCAGTTCTTCTGGTTTTTGTAGGAGATGATGCATTTGCGGAATGGAGTGAAGGATACACTGTAGAAGAACTTGCTGAAAAGGATTTGAATGGAGAAGCTGACTATAAAGAAACAAAAGTAGGTGGCTATAGAGCTTTAGTTGCGGATTTATCCGATGAGGATAGCGTTAAGAAGGCATACTATATTGAACATCCAGATCTAACAAATGGAATCGTTCATATCGAAGTCAATGAATATGATGATAACGATATTTCAGATGAATTGGCAGAAGCGATTATTAAAGAGTTCAAAGTTGTTGAACTTTTAGATGTTGAATAATTGAACTTGTATGAATAAGACACGATTTAAGTGACAGGAGGTTTGTACTTGATGTCTAATCAGAATCGTGAGTATGGCAAAAGAAAAGAGTTGAATGTGCAGAGCTTAGCTTGTACATTCACTCTACCTAATATAGATGCTTATTTTCGTGTGAATGATGAGCGTGTTACGTATAAAAGTAAAGTTGTTGCTTCAGGGGTGATGTATCGCATTTTTGGTCAGAATACGGATATTTTAGTGTTTGTGGATACTATTCCTTATATTCGAAACAATGCGATGTCTTATGATGAAGTGGTTCGTGTTGAGTTTGAAAATCTAGATTATAAAGATTTAGAGATACTTGCTTATAAGACATGTATATATGAGGAAGAGGATGGTAATTATATAAAACGTACATATCTTGTGGACTGTCCAGATATATCAAGTGGTGTATTGAGAATCGAAATTCTGAGTAAATCGAATGAATTTGATTCTTTAGTAAGAGCGATTGTAAAAGAAATACAAGTAAAAACAATAGAAGAATGGTAGGTAAATAATATGGGATTAATTAAAGCAGGTGCTGGAGCCGTTGGTTCTGTTTTTGGCGATCAATGGAAGGAGTACTTTTATTGTGATGCATTAGAGCAGGATGTATTGGTTCGTAAGGGTTCTAAAAGGACGGGTAAAAAGTCGAGTAATAAAGGAAGTGACAATATCATTTCAAATGGTAGTGTGATTGCGGTTGCGGATGGTCAATGTATGTTGATTGTGGATCAGGGTCGTGTTGTTGAGCTTTGTGCAACGCCAGGAGAATTTGTGTATGATTCATCAAGCGAACCTTCAATCTTTGCGGGTAGCTTAGGTCAGAGTATTAAGGATTCTTTCTCAACAATGGCTAAGCGTTTCACTTTTGGTGGAGATACAGCTAAGGATCAAAGAGTGTATTATGTGAACACAAAAGAAATGGGCGAGGTTCTTTATGGAACGGCGACTCCAATTCCATTTAGAGTGGTTGTGAATGAGGAATTAGGTTTTAAATTATCCGTTAAATTGCGTTGTAACGGTAACTTTACATATCGTGTGGCCGATCCAATCTTATTCTATACAAATGTATGTGGAAATGTGGCAGAGGATTTTGAGTCCGAAACGATTGAGGGCAAACTTAAGGGTGAATTGATGACGGCTTTGCAGCCTGCCTTGGCAAAATTGAGTGCAGATCGTGTGATGTATTATGAGATTCCAGCTCACACAATGGATGTTGCGGCAGCTTTAAATGATGAGTTGAGTGATATTTGGCGTGCTAAGCGTGGCTTGGAAGTTGTATCTTTCAATATTAACTCTTTGAGTATTCCTGAGGATCAAGAAAAGAAGATCACAGAGTGGGAAGAAAATGCGATGACGATGAATCAAACAGTTGCGGCAAGTCGTTTGGTTGGTGCCCAGGCTACAGCTATGAAGGATGCTGCAAATAATGCGTCTGGTGCAATGACTGGATTTATGGGTATGGGTATGGCCATGAATCAGGGTGGTATTAATGCGCAAAACTTATATGCGGCGGGTGCTGCTGCTCAACCAGCTCCTGATCCAACTCCAACACCGACTCCTGCACCTATGCCTGAGGCAAAGGCAGATGGCTGGACTTGTCCAACTTGTCAAAATGTAGTGAGTGGTAAGTTCTGCCCTGAGTGTGGAACGCCTAAGCCTAGTGTTGAGGGTTGGGCTTGTCCGACTTGTGGAACGGTAAATAAGGGTAAATTCTGCACAGAGTGTGGTGCAAAAAAGCCGGCACATGAACCGTTGTATCGTTGTGATAAGTGTGGTTGGCAACCTGAGGATCCGCATCATCCACCTAAATTCTGTCCGGAGTGTGGTGACCCATTTGATGATAATGACATAGAAAAGTAGAGGGTTTTAATTATGAGTACGTTACAAGAGTTTAAATGCCCTTGTTGTAATGGTTCTATTTCGTTTGATACAAAACTTCAGAAGATGAAGTGTCCTTATTGTGATACAGAATTTTCTCTGGAAACACTTCAGCAATATGATTCTGTAAAGATTGAGGAAGAAGATCAATTTGAGTGGGATGTGAAGCCAGGTCAAGAGTGGGCAGAAAATGAAACTGATGGATTATTGACATATGTTTGTAATTCGTGTGGTGGTGAAATTGTTGCGGATGAAAATATGGCGGCTGCATCTTGTCCGTTTTGTGGAAGTCCGATTGTCGTAAAGGAAAAATTGGGTGGTATCTTAAAGCCGGATTTAGTGATTCCGTTTAAATTGGATAAAAAGGCGGCTAAGGAAGGTTTGAAACAGCACTATAAGGGTAAGACTTTATTGCCTAAAGAATTCAAATCAGAAAATCATATTGAAGAAATTAAAGGTGTATATGTTCCTTTCTGGTTGTTTGATGCGGATGCCGATGGTGAGGTTCGTTATAATGCGACAAAGGTTCGTATGTGGTCGGATTCAGAATATGATTATACGGAAACCAAATACTATCGTTTATATCGTAAGGGGCATGTAAGATTTGAAAACATTCCGGTGGATGGTTCAAGCAAGATGCCAGATGATATGATGGAGTCTATTGAGCCGTATGACTTAAAAGATGCGGTAGACTTCCAGACGGCCTATTTAGCTGGTTTTTTAGCCGATAAATACGATGTGGATGCCAATACAAGTATTGATCGTGCCAATACCCGTGTAAAGAAGTCTACGGAAGATGCGTTTATGACCAATTGCGGTAAGTATGACACAGTTACTTGTGAGGATAGTGCAGTTCAGATTCAAAATGGTACGGCAAAATATGCGTTGTATCCAGTGTGGATCTTAAATACGAAATGGAAGGGTGAAAACTACAGTTTTGCGATGAATGGTCAAACGGGTAAATTTGTAGGGAATCTTCCAGAAAATAAGAGCCTAGTTTACTTATACTATGTAGTGGTTACGCTTCTTGGAAGTGTTTTAGCTTATATCGTAATATTGATTTTGAGTTGGGGAAAGTAGGAGGTTGTTTATGAAAAAACTTAGTATTTTATGTTCATCTCTTCTACTTGCACTTATGATGTGCTTCCCGGTTTTTGCGAGTGAAGATCTAAGATATGTAGAGGATAATGCAGACTTATTAACTGTAAGTGAACAGCAGGAATTAAATGATACTTTAACCGAAATTAGTGAAAGACAAGGTGTCGATGTTGGTGTTATCACTGCAGATGATATGGGTGATCAATCGATAGAAGACTACGCAAAAGCAAAATATGATGAGCGTGGCTATGGTGATGATGGTGCTTTATTGGTTGTCAACATGGAAGTTCGCAAGTGGTGGATGTCTACTTATGGAAAAGGTACTACAGCTATTTCGTCAGAAGATATTAGTACGATTGGTAGTGAGTTTGCGCCTTATTTAAGTAGTGGAAAATATGCGGATGCATTTGAAACATACGCAAGACTTTGCGATGACTATATTACTAGAGCACCTAATCTTTCCGAAGAGTATGCGCAAGCTTTAAGTGGTCTTACTTCATTACAAGATGGACTAAGATTTGTGAATGATGATGCGCGTTTATTAACTGAGGATGAAAGAAAAGAGTTAAATGATACTTTAACCCAAATTGGTAAGCGTCAAGGTTTAGATGTTGCGATATTGACTACAAAAGATACGGGTGGTAAAGCACTTCTTGATTATGCGATGACGATGTATGAAGCGCTTGAGTATGGTCAGGGTAAAAATAAAGATGGAATTCTTTTAGTGGTCAACATGGAAACACGCAAGTTCTGGATGGCTACTCATGGTTATGGTATTACAGCATTTACGGATGCCGGAATTAGTTATATTAGTGAAAAGCTAGGTCCTTCTTTTAAGAAAGAGAAGTACATGAAGGCTTTTACAACGTTTGGTAGTCTTTGCGAAAAGTTTGTAGAAAAAGCACATAATGGTAAGCCTTATGATGTTGGAAATATGCCGTTTAAATGGCTTCCATGGTACTGCGTTCCAATTAGTCTTCTAGTAGGTTTTGTGTGTGCAGTCTTTGTGGTTAGTAAAAAGCGTGAACAACTTCATTCTGTTAGTTTTGAAGACAAAGCACATAACTATATGAAGAAAAATACGTTGAAGATGAAAGAGTCTCATGACTACTTCTTGTATCACACGATAACTCGTAATCGAATTAAATCTGACGATGATGATAGTTCGAGCGGAGGAAGTAGCACATTCACTAGTAGTAGTGGCGACACGTATGGTGGTGGTGGCGGTAGCTTCTAATGCCGCAAAATGCAGGATCAAACCCCTGCATTTTCCACTTGGTTCAATAAAAAAAGGAGGAAACACAAATGATGAAGCGATGTATAAGTGTTGGTCTAGCTTTAAGTATGTTGTTGTCTTTAACTCCGATAATGGCAATACATGCAGATGAAGTCGATGCTCAAAAAGATGCAACTCAAGTTGAAGAAGTTCAATCAGATGAAGACATTGTAATGCAGGATAAGCAGGAAGAAGAGTTTGAACCGGATGAAGGTGTTGCAATGCAGGCCGAGCAGGTAGAAGAGGTTGAACCGGATGAAGGCGTTGCCATGCAGGATGAACAGGTAGAAGAAGCGAAGCCAGATGAAAGTGTTGCAATGCAGGATGAACAGGCAGAAGAAGCTGAATCAGATGAAGATGCTGTAATGGAGGAAACAGTAAAACCTGCAGTTAGGATGTTAGCACCAGCGGCAGTCTCTCCAGCGGCTTCGCCTGAAAAAATTAAAGAGATAGAGCTGAATTTGAAGCCAGTAACTGAAATCACAAATATCAATGATTTTAAATCAATTACGTATTCTCCATCAGATAAAATGACTTTGAAAGAAGTTATTGTATATGAAGGGTATGATAAAGTAACGGGTCCGATTGCTTCCGTATATAATTCTGATAAGGCCTATACAGTTATGTATAACTTTGAGTACGATAAGAACGCGTATAGCCTTGACTCTTCTTATAGTAAAGTAAAAATAAATTCCAAGTATATACAGGACTGGAATTGCAAGTTCCGTTGGGGGTGCGCTCTACAGGTTTGTGTGTCTTATCCAAGTCTGAAAGATACAGTTGGTGTAACCTTTAAGCCAAGAGACCAATGGAGTGGTAAAATTTCCAGTATGTATGTTGGTCATAATCTGGGTGCTGCCTATGATGTTTGGCTTAATTATTACAATGGGTTAAATCAAATTGATAAAAACATTGGTAGTGATGCAGCATATGATCCAACAAAAGATTATAGTGTATGTATTACCATTGCTGGGAAAGATCATGCTGCTATCATTTCACCTGATTTGACAAAGGATGATGTCAAAATTAATCAGGGCACTATCTGGAAAGTTGCCTGGGATGATGATAATAGTTATACAAAAATCTATGTGAACTTCCCAAGGGAAGAAGCCAGCGAATATACCGTCAAAGCCAAAAATGCTGAAATAACGAATGAAGCAGGGGAACCTGTTTCTAAAGCAAAAGCAGGGACTGTCCTTACCGTGAAGCTCAAGGATCTTGAGAAAGGATACGCTTTTGAGAAATGGGCAGTTGATGATAATAGTACAGATGTGGAGTTTCAGAATGTGAAGAGTACGACAACAACATTTGTTATGCCAAAAGGAGAAGTTTACATTTCTCCAGCTACTCTTCGGATAGCTAATGTGTATTCTAAAAAGTTGACTTATAACGGAGAAGAACAAACTGGGGTATATTTACATGATGTATATGGCGGCGGTTCATCTATCGGCACACTTACCGGACATAAAGCGACAGAAGCAGGTACCTACACTGCCAGGGCTAGTTTAAATAAAGGCTATATTTGGTCTGATGGCACTACAGAAGACAAGAATATTGTATGGACGATTGATAAAGCTGATCGAGATGGCCCAAGACAATTAGCCGGTGCCATGCCAACAAAGGAAGGAGCCCACGATGGTCGTATATTAGCAACAACAACGGAAATGGAATACCGAAAAGTCGGAACAACAACATGGAAAGATTGCCCGGATGAAGAGGTTACTGGACTATCTCCGGGAGACTATGAAGTAAGATATAAAGACACCAAATCTTACAATAGAAGTATAGCCATAATCTATACTGTTCCAATATGGGGACCAAAGACATGGATAACATGGATTGAAAATGGAACACCAGATGGAATACAGTTACCAAAAAATGCTACGATTACCATTACTGCAAACCCACCTGAAAAAGGCAAAGAATTTGACAAGTGGGTTCCCAATGCATCAAGTAATGTAAAGTTCGAGGATGAAAAGAGCGAAGTTACAAAAATGACGGTATTAGGAGGAAACGTAACTGTTAGAGCTACATACAAAGATAAAGAAACACCGGGGGCTTTGAAATACGATCTAAACGTAATTAATGGTCAGGGTACTGGAAAATATGCAATTAATAAAACAGTAGAAATCACTGCAAATCCAGCTCCAGAAGGTAAAGAGTTTGATAAATGGGTTGTAGTAGAAGATACGGTAGCGGTAGCAGATATAACAAAACCGAAAACTACCCTTACAACAAAAGGTGTTGATGCATGGGTTGTAGCTACATATAAAGATATTGGATCCGTTGCTGTCGATCATACATTAACAGTCGTAAACGGAAGCATCTATAGCAGCTCTAATCCGGGAAAATTCAAGCGAAATGAAGAAGTAACACTCTATTCTAAAGAAATCAAAAACTTTGATAAATGGGTTGTGACATCAGGATCGGTTGTGGCTATACTTCCAAATGAAAATACGCTTAATGTAACTATCATAACATCCGACGAAGATACAACGATTGAAGCAACTCGTAAGAGTGATGCATCAGTACATACACATACATATGGAGCATGGAGCAATGATGATGCAGATCACTGGCATGAATGCACAGATGCTGCTTGTACAGATAAGGCAGGAAGTGTAAAAGACAAAGCAGCTCATGTATATGACGATGATGCAGACACAACTTGTAATGTATGCGGATATGTTCGTACAGTTACACCACCGGCTCCGGTACATACACACACATATGGAGCATGGAGTAGTGATGATGCAGATCACTGGCATGAATGCACAGATGCTGCTTGTACAGATAAGGCAGGAAGTATAAAAGACAAAGCCGTTCATGTATATGACAATGATGCAGATACAACATGTAATATATGTGGCTATGTTCGTACAATTACACCACCAACTCCATCTCATACACATACTTATGGTGCATGGGTAAGTGATGATACAAATCATTGGCATGAATGTACGGATGCTTCTTGTAGCAGTATAAAAGATAAAGCCGTTCATGTATATGATAACGATATGGATGATACTTGTAATGTTTGTGGCTATAAGAGAGTACTTCCTACGCCTGTAGTAACTTACAAGTTTATTGAGGGAGCTAATGGTTCTTGGACAAAGAATAGTGGCAAGAATCTTGGTTTCAAAGTGAATGGTGAAATCTCTAGATTTACGGGTGTTAAGGTTGATGGCACTTTAATTGGTAATGATAAATATACTGCTGTTTCCGGTTCAACTGTTGTTACACTGAAGAAGGATTATCTTGAAACGTTGTCTGTTGGCAAACATACATTGAGTGTGGTTTACACAGATGGTGAGTGTACAACTGAATTTGAGGTAATAGCAGATACAAAACCAACAACGCCAGAAGAAGATAAGAAGCCTGGAACAGAAACAGAAAAACCAAAACCGGACGTTGAAAAACCAACGTTGCCAGAAGAGGGTAAGAAGCCTAGTACAGAAACTGAAAAGCCAGTACCTTCAAAGGTAGATAAGAAAGCGAATGTTAAGTCTGAAAAGAAGAAGTCTTTGAATACGGCATACTCATATAATATGGGTCAATGGATGGCTTTATTATTGATGAGTGGAGTTGTGTTGGTATTAACTGTATTTAAGAAAAAGAGAAATTAATGAATGAAGGCCAGTGATCATTGGCCTTCTTTGTCTATATTCTGGTAAATTTAGTGAATTGTTTGAGATGTATTTGTGGGCTTGTTAATATGGAGTGAAGGGAGATGAATGGTATGGGTAAAAGATTGTTGTCAATACTAGGATTGTTGATTGCGATAGTGGGTATTGTGTTTGGTGGTAATCTTGTTTTGGTCATTGTTGGATGTGTGATTCTTGGCTTAGGACAGATGATCAAGGATAAAGAGGAAAGTACTACATCTAGTATGGATGTGATTATAAAAGAATTCTTTGAGGATGTGCAATTTAATCCAAATACTCATATGCTTAATGTTAGTGATACGAATATTCCTTTGCCTAAACATGATTATTGTAGTGGCAATGGATATGTACAAGGTAAATATAAAGGTCTAGATGTAGAGTTTTGTACTATTAAACTTACAGATGTGACTGAAATTTTGTGTGATGAGACTGGTTTGTGGGAAAAGAATGAAAATACAGTTTATACGGGTGAATGGATGTTGTGTAAGCTTGATCAAAGGTTTAATACATGGCTAACTATATATCCTCGTAGTTTATTGGATAAACAAAGTATTAAAACTGGAAATGAGACATTTGATAAGAAGTTTAATTTGTGTTGTGGGGATGAGAAATTAGTTCTTGAGATATTGGATTCGAATCGATTAGAGAGAATTATTGCTTTATCAAATCATAAGTTTTCAATAAACTTGAATGAGGATGGAAGACTATATATGGCGATTCATGGTGGGCATGGTTTTAATTCAGAGAATCTACAATGGTTTGTGGATATGATTGACGTGTTTAGAGCATAATGGAGCTGTAACGAATAAGTAAATTTTATTACTTATGGAGTTCAGCTCCTTGATTGTAAAAAAGTTTGCAAAATTGTTTGCCAGAAATTAGAGATTTAAAAATAAAAAAGTTCTGAAATCTTTTATATAAAGTGAATTCAGAACTTTTAGTTTCAAATTGGCAGGTGTAGCAGGAGCGATAATTTTGGAGTATATATATGTATTTTCCTAATACTTAAAGGTGATGATGATTATATCATGAATGCAAATAAGTGTTTTTATATGTTTTTTCTTATCATATTTTACAGTTTTTTTAATTTTTAGTGTTCATGAAACTTAGACAACGAATATAAAATATCAATTAATAATAGAGATGATATTTGTAAAAATACTTTATATATAGTAAATATTTGTATAAATAATCAAAATATCAAAAAGTCATATTATATAGATGAGGATTGAATAATAAATTACTTCTTGGATTTTTAAACGGTTCGGCTTCAAGGGGAAATTCTTTAGATGAAAAGTAGATAGAAGAATTTTTGAATAAAGAGAAGATAACTATTAGTTTTGTCATTCTAACCTGTACTTGAATAATTAATAGCTATGTGATAGCGTAAAACTATCGTAAGGTAGTTTATTTGCAACTAAATGGTAATTTCCAAAGGATGGTTAAGACAAGAATGAGTGATACAAGAAAAAAAGAGATTATTTTGGCTACATTAGAACTGGCAGCTAATAAAGGACTTGGTAATGTTTCTATGAATATGATTGCAGATAAAGTTGGAATAAAAAAACCATCATTGTACAATCATTTTTCATCGAAAGAGGAACTTGTTGAAGTAATGTATCAATTTCTTAGTAAAGAGGCTAAGAAAACTGTTAATATTAGCGCAATTGATTATACGACTTTTTTTGCAGGAAAGAGTGCATTGGAAATATTGAGGGGGATAGTCACAGGATATTTTAATATGAATCAGCAGGAACATATGATAAATTTCTACAAGGTTATCTATTCTGCAAGAAGACTAAATCCTGAGGCAGCAAGAATTGTAGCAGAAGAAACAGATAGGATGATTTTAGCAACGAAACAGCTTTTCTATGCTATGGAAGTACATAAATTACTTCATTTTAAAAATCCGGATATGAGTGCAGTAAGTTTTGCGATGACAATACATGGATTAATGGATTATGAACTGGATCAAAACAATGGTCAGTATAGCTTTGAAACAGATAAGAGTCTTTTGGACAACTATTTGAAGTGGTTTTGCGAGGAGTATGCTGCATGACAATGAATAAGTATTTGAATTACTGGGGATTGATTTTTATTGTTGTGATTTTGATTCCTAATATTGTTTTTGCGATAACATGTAAAGATGGATTTGAAAATTGTTACCAGAATAAGTTAGTTGGATATCTTGAACAGATTGGGCGATTTGGATGTTTTGTCAGTATGTTTCTTATAATCCCTTTTATGAATAAAGGGTATTGGTTTAGACAAGGAGAAACGGTTTATCTAATTTTGGGAGTGATACTTGTAATATTGTATTGCTTAGGCTGGATTGCGTTTTGGAAAGAGAATTCTATACGAAAGTCCTTATACTTATCAATTATCCCATCTTTATTATTTATCGAAAGTGGCATTATAAGTGGCAATATTTTGTTGTTGATTTTTGCGGTGATCTTTGCTCCATGCCATATTCTAATAAGCTATATGAATGCTATTTTAATATGATTTGAAGATTGAAAGGCATGGATCCGAACAATTTTTGAATGTATGGATTCTAAAAAAGGTAAATCCAATGTATGTTACTGCATTTAAGGAAAATAAAAGGAGAAAATATGGTATCAGATATAATTAAAATCAACCATTTGAATAAAAGCTTTGGGGAAGTAAAAGCAGTAAATGATTTGAGCTTTCGTGTAAAAGAAGGCGAATTGTTTGCATTTCTTGGAGTAAATGGCGCAGGGAAAAGTACAACTATTTCTATTCTTTGTGGACTGTTGAAAAAAGATAGTGGGAGTGTTCTTGTAAATGGAATTGAAACTGACAAAGCCGGCGCACAGACAAAAAGGATGCTTGGTGTTGTGTTTCAGGATAGTGTGCTTGATAAACCACTTACAGTGAAAGAAAACTTAATGAGCAGAGCTGCTTTGTATGGTATTACAGGTAATGCTTTTGATAAGAGATTACAGGAGCTAGTTGAGATTCTTGAGTTTGACGAGTTTTTAAATAGACCTGTAGGAAAACTGTCGGGAGGACAGAGAAGAAGAATTGATATTGCTCGTGCATTATTACATAGACCAGAAATTTTGATTCTTGATGAGCCTACTACAGGGCTTGATCCACAAACAAGGCAATTAATCTGGAATGTTATTGAGAAACTTCAGAAAACGGAAAATTTGACAGTATTTCTGACTACACATTATATGGAAGAGGCAGCTAATGCTGGGTATGTTGTGATTCTTGATAAAGGAAGTATTGCTGCGCAAGGTACACCATTTGAACTTAAAAATAATTATGTGCAAGATATAGTGTCAGTTTATGGTGTTTCTGAAGATGAAATAAAAACATTGAATAGAGAGTATAAAAAAATACGTGATGGATATCAGGTAAAAGTAAGAAATACGAAGGAAGCAACGAAACTTATTATTGATCATCAGGAGCTATTTACGGATTATGAAGTCGTAAAAGGTGGCATGGATGATGTGTTTCTTGCGGTTACAGGAAAAAAGCTAGGAGGTGAGCGCTGATGAGAACAGTATTGGCATTAATGAACAGAAATAGGAAACTGTTTTTTAAAGATAAAGGTATGTTGTTTACATCTATGATCACACCTGTCATTTTGATTGTTCTGTATGCTACATTTCTTGCGAATGTTTTTAGAGATTCTTTTACGTCAGCCATTCCAGATATGATCACAATTTCGGATAAACTTATTAATGGAACCGTGGCTGCACAGCTAACAGCATCACTTTTGGCAGTAAGCTGTATTACTGTAACATTTTGTGTAAATCTGACTATGGTACAAGACAAGGCAAATGGAACAAGGAAAGATTTTGATGTTTCACCGGTCAGCAAGCGAAAAATTTATTTAGGATATTTCCTCTCAACGGTTGCTAATTCTTTGATGGTCAATGGATTTGCATTCATATTATGCTTGGGATATTTATTTAAAATGGGATGGTATATGAATATAGCAGATGCAATATGGATTTTATTTGATATGATATTGCTTGTTTTATTTGGAAGTACAATTTCAAGTATCATTAGCTTTCCGTTGACAACACAGGGACAGCTTTCGGCTGTGGGAACAATTGTTAGTGCAGGATATGGATTTATATGTGGCGCTTATATGCCAATTTCAAATTTTGGTTCGGGGCTTCAAAAGGTGTTGTCGTATCTTCCAAGTACATATGCCACTTCATTGATTAAGAATCATATGCTTCATGGAGTTTTCAGCGAGATGGGAAGGAAACAGTATCCGAATGAAATGGTTGAAGCAATAAGAGACACTCTTGATTGTAAGCCCGTATTTCATGGCAATGTGGTAAGTGTAAATCAGATGATTGGTATTATGATTGGAAGCATTGTTTTATTTGGAGTTATTTATTTTTTTGTTACATCGTTTTTTAAAGGTGAAGACAAAGGGTAAATAACATTATTTTAGAGGATAAAAGTGGAAATGAGTGGAAGCCCAAGGTTGAATGGAGAAATGAATAGTAGAAATTTTCAGGAGGAATAAATCATGAATTACATCCGAGTGACAAAAGAAAATATTGATAAAGAACATATTTGTTGTGCTATGTCCGGTAAGCAAAGTCTTGCCAAAAAGGAATGGATGAAACAACGCTTTGATGAGGGACTTGTTTTTTATCGAAGTGAAGAGCGTGGCAAATGTTTCATCGAATACATTCCGGCAGAAAATGCCTGGGTACCCATTAAAGCAGATGGATGGTTCTATATCAACTGTCTATGGGTTTCCGGTTCTATGAAGGGACATGGGTATTCTAATGATTTATTGGACAAATGTATCCGGGATGCCAAAATGCGGGGGCGAAAAGGAATTTGCATTTTGTGTGCAGAAGGCCGGAAGAGGGAATTTCTTGCCGATCCAAATTTTTTGAATTACAAAGGATTCAAGGTTGCAGACATATCGGACTGTGGAATCAATCTCATGTATCTTCCTGTCGAAAAGGATGCCCAACCACCAAAATTTAGAGAATGTGCGAAGCATCCTACGATTGAGGAAACTGGTTTTGTCCTTTATTACACCGATCAGTGTCCATATACATATTATTGGGTGCCAAGGGTGCAGCAAGTGGCAAAGGAACATGGCATCTTGTTTAAGGCCATTCATATTACGGACAAAGAAAATGCTCAGAATGTCCCTGCACCAGTCACTACGTATGCATTATTCCAAAATGGTAAATTTTTGACCCAGTCCATTCAGTCAGATAAAAAATTTCTGGCATTGGCAGGCATTTTGGAGTGAGGTACTTCTTGTATGCGAGAAAATGGAGGTAAGAATGAAAGCTATCGTATATACATCAAATGCTGGAAGTACAGCAGGATATTCACAATTACTAGGAAATGAATTGAATCTTCCAGTATATAGTTTTAAACAGGCTAAAAATGAGGTATCTTGCGGCAGTGAGATTATTTATCTTGGATGGATTATGGCAAAAGAGATCAAGGAATATAAAAGGGCAGCAAAACTGTATAAAGTTTGTGCAGTGTGTGGTGTCGGTATGTGATGTTGATTGCCAAATTATTTGAATATGAAAGTTAATAATCTAATCACATTAAATGAAAAAGTCATAGCACAAGTTTGAATAAAATCTATTCAAATTATGTGTTATGACTTTTATAATATTTTCTATAGAAAGTGAGAAAAAGAAAATGATTGAAAATGAAATAACTTTCAGCGTACTTCTTGAAGTTGTCAAGGCAAGTGAATCGAGCCAAAAGAAGTGAAATGGCTATGGTATCCATGTATTCCGTTTGGTAAGGGTACGCTGTTGCAGGGCAATCCCGTCGATGGAAAAAGCAAGTTCATGCTTTCAGTTGCCGCCCCGCTCTAAAAGGGCGAACCTCTGCCTTTTACCAAAGCAGAAGAAAACGATCCTTTAACTAACATCTGTTAGACAAGGGAAAATGATGCAGAGGATACGGTAGTATCTCGAGTTAATTCTGCTGGTGGCAACGGAGCAAACCTTAGCTTCATCAAGGAAGATGAGTCTTTATCTTTTGGGGATAACCATATATAATACGTGAAGGGATGAGGCGTTTTTGTATTAAATTAAAATTAGGGAAAAGGCATGTGAAATACGATG
>ULYS01060133.1_pt1 | contig 23402 bp, 27 predicted proteins | sample 1962381 | NCBI WGS metagenome assembly ULYS01 (sample SAMEA4835869, study PRJEB28245) | human gut metagenome | biome: gut microbiome; material: fecal sample | place: Denmark | collected 2008
ATTGTGTATCAAAGATAGGACTATATAGTATAGCTTTCTCTTTTTTGTGCATATTAAAAATAAAAGGAGTAACAAATAATGGATAAAAAGAAAATAGCTATAATAATAACTTTTATGTTAATAGTAATATTAGGATTAGGAATAACCTATGCTTGGTTAATACAAACAATTAATGGAGATAAGATTCATTCGATTAGAGTAGGAAACTTTAGATTTAGTCTAACTGAGGAGAACTCTCTTACCCTAGAGTCAGGAGAGTTTATGTCTGATGATAAAGGAATGAATCAAGATGGATTTAAGTTTAGTGTAGAAAATATTGGAGTCGGATATGGCAGTTACAGTATTTATCTAGATGATGATATTATTCCAACGGGAACTACTAGATTAGATGATAAATTTATTAAGTATAGTCTAGAAATAAATGGTAATAAATATAGTCCTTTAGAACTAAAGAATAGAAAAATATATGATGGTATCTTAAATAAAGATGGAAAAGATAATATTATTTTAAGGGTCTGGTTAAATAAAGATGTTAATGGAGATATAGGTGGACAAGCATTTAAAGCTAAAATAAGAATAGAAGCAAATCAAGAAGTATCAAATGAACAAGCAACAACTATCACTTATGATTATAACTATTTAGTAAATGATGTGTTTGATGAATATTATAATACTAATATTTTTAATCCATGTTGTGAAACAGCTATTTCTTTAACTAAATATGAAACTTATTATGATGATGTTGGTAGAGTCTTCTTTGTTACTGCAAATAAAAATAAAGCTAATCGCGGTTGGTATTTTCCTAGTAACAATGTGTTAGCTGCAAATAAAACATATACATATAGTTTTGAAGCTAAAGCAAATGTAGATTTAACTGCTATTATTGGAAGCGAACAAGAAGGAACTGCTGGACAGATTGGTAATATAAAATATAGTTTAACATCAGAATATAAAAGATATACTAGAACTTTTAAAGCTGATAGTAATAAATATAGTGCTTTTATTTTTTATGACTGGACTGATACAAATGATAGAACCATAGAAATAAGAAACCTACAAATACAAGAAGGGGGATTAAGTGTAGCAGAGATAGTTAAAATGAAAGGAACTAATCTTTATACATTTCCATATCTTAAAAGGGATAATTATCAGTTATTGGGATGGTATACTGATCCAGTTAATGGAGAAAAGATAGATGAAAACACTATAGTACCAAATACTGATACAACTTATTATGCTCATTGGAAATATATTGGGGAGAAGTAATTTTCTCCTTTTTATTTTTAAATAAATTTGTTATAATAGGCTTGCTATAAAAAGGAGGTATCATATGATTTATTTTGATAACAGTGCAACTACTAAAACTAGGAAAGAAGTCCTTGATACATTTTATAAAGTTAGTGAAGAATTTTTTGCTAATCCTAATTCTCTACATAAATTAGGACTAAAAAGTAAAAAATTAATGAGAGAGGCAGAAAGTCAAGTAGCAACTCTTATGGGTGTAAAGAGTGATGAGGTTATTTTTACATCTAGCTCTAGTGAATCTAATAATATGGCTATAAAAGGAGTACTAGATTACTATAAATATCGCAATAAACTAGTAATTACTACCGAGTTAGAACATGCTTCTATTAGTGAGACTTTACAACAATTAGGAGAAGATATAAGTGTCAAATATGTAAAACTTGATAAATTTGGACATATAGACCTAGATAATCTTAATGCCCTTTTACAAGAAGAACCAGTCCTTGTTACTATTCATCATGTTAATAGTGAGACAGGTATTATTCAAGATATAGAGGAAATTGGTAAACTTATAAAGAAATATCCTAAGACAATTTTTCATGTAGATGGAACACAAAGTGTTGGTAAAATACCTGTAAACCTAGATAATGTAGACTTATTTAGTTTTAGTGCTCATAAGTTTTTTGGTATAAAAGGTATTGCTTGCTTAATCAAAAAAGAAAATATCAATCTTTTACCATTGATATCTGGAGGAGATAGTCAAACCGTATATAGGGCTGGTACACCATCTGTACCTTTAATCGCCTCACTTGCTAAAGCTCTTCGTTTAATATTGGAAGAGGAAGATGAAAATACTCTAAAAGTAGTAGAACTTAATAAATACTTAAGAAACCAACTAACTAACTTAGATGTAGTTATTAATTCACCAAAAGACTCATCACCTTATATTCTAAATTTTAGTATAATAGGTAAGAAACCAGAGACAGTTTTACATACTTTTGAACTTTTTGATATATATATATCAAGTAAAACCGCTTGTTCATCAAAAGAAGATTATTCAAAAACACTTTATGCCTTAACTAATAATATGGATATAAGTAAAAGTTCTTTAAGAGTTAGTCTATCAAAAGATAATACTAAAGAAGAAATAGATACATTCATAAAAGTTTTAAAGGAGGAGATACTATAATGGAGAAAATGATATTAATTAAATATGGAGAATTAACTACTAAAAAAGGAAATAGAAATTTCTTTGTTAAGACTTTAAAAAACAATCTAGAAGCTAAAATAAAAAAATATGATGCTAGTATTACTATGGATTTAGCTAGAATGTATATAAGTTATGACTATCTAGTAGAAAAAGAAATAATAGAAGCCATAAATACTACTTTTGGAATACATTCTTATCATATGATATATACCTGTGAATCAAATAAAGAAGCAATTAGTAAATTACTAATAGAAACAGTCTCTAAAGTTAATTTTAAAACTTTCAAAGTAAAAGTTAAACGAAGTGATAAATCATTTAGGGAAACAAGTGAAGAGTTGGCACCATATTTTGGCGGAATAGTTTTAAAAAATAAAAGTAATATAAAAGTAGATGTTCATAATCCAGAAGTACTTATTAATATAGAAATACTAAAAGAAAAAACACTACTATATTATAATGCTTTTAAAGGTCTTGGTGGTTACCCAATAGGAACTCAACCTAAAGGATTATTAATGTTAAGTGGTGGAATTGATTCACCAGTAGCTGGATATCTTGCTATGAAACGTGGTATAAAAGTAGAAGCTGTTTACTTTGAAGCAATACCGCATACTAGTTTAGAAGCTAGAGAAAAAGTTTTAACACTTACTAAGAAACTTGCTAAATATCAAACTGAAGTAAAAGTACATATTGTACCATTTACTAAAATTCAAGAAGAAATTTATAAAAATGTTAAAGAAGACTATGTTATTACTATAATGCGAAGAATGATGTATCGTATTATGGAAATGTTAGCTAAAAAAAATAAAGCTTATGCTATTATCAATGGAGAAAGTATTGGTCAAGTAGCCAGTCAGACATTACACAGTATGCATGTTATTAATAATGTAACTAACTATCCAGTTATTAGACCAGTCGCTTGTTTTGATAAATTAGAAATAATAGATATAGCTAAAAAAATAGATACTTATGAAACTAGTATTTTACCTTATGAAGATTGCTGTACAGTCTTTGTACCAAAGCATCCAGTAATTAATCCAAGTTTAGACGAATGTATTAAACAAGAAGAAAAAATAGCTTATCAAGAGATTCTTATGGATACTGTAAAAAATACTTTTACTTTAAAAATTAAAAATGAACAAGAAGAAAATTTAAAAGAATTTCTTTAGGCAAAAATTACCATCAAAAAAAATGTATTAAATCTTAAAAAATTCACATTCTACTAATGTAGGAGGTGAAACAATGAATAACTCAAGTAACAACAGTTCAATGAAAATGCGTGTTCCTGGTGCTAAACAAGCAATCGATAAAATGAAATACGAAATAGCTAATGAATTCGGTGTTAATTTAGGACCAGATGCTACTTCTCGTGCCAACGGATCAGTTGGTGGTGAAATCACAAAACGTTTAGTTCAAAACGGACTTAATCAAGTAAGCGGAAGTTATACTAACAAGTAATTATAGATAACTTAGTCGATAGGCTGAAAAAGCCTATCTTTTTTATGATATTTTTTGTATACTTAAATAGTAGGTGATGATTAAAATGTTTGATGACTATAAAGGTTTTATTGATATAGAAGAAGTTTTAAAAAATGAATATAATTATACGTTTAATGGTGATTTAAGAGATTTATATAGTCAACCATTTATCGAATTAGAAGGGGAAGGTACTAATGCTTTATGTTGGATAAAATATCGAGGAAATAGTTATTTATTTAAACATTTTCCTGATTTTAAAAATAATGTTTGGGGTGAACTACTATCACAAGAGTTTGCCAAAAAACTAGGTTTACCATGTGCTGAGTATCATGCTGCTTATTTTCGGGATAAAAAAGGCGTACTTTCTAAACAAATGTTAAAAAAAGATGAAACATTAATTTTAGGATATGAGGTGTTTCAAGACTTCTTTACTAGTGAAACAAAAAAAGGAACATTAAAAGAAACTTTAAAGAAAAAATATGATAGTTACTTAATACCTGAAGAAATTAGAAATTATAATTCTCTAACACAGAGCAACTCCGTTTTTAGTAGACTTAATACACTAGATCAAGTATGGGATATTCTAGCAGAAAGAAAAGATTTAAAATCTGAGGAAGTTCCTAATATAATTAATAGTTATGCTAATATGTTACTATTTGATATATTTACTTTGCAAGGTGACAGACATCCTAATAATTGGGGATTAATAAAAAAAGGTGACAATTATAGAGCAAGTCCATTATTTGACAATAGTACATCATTTGGTCTTGGTTTTCCATTTATGGATAAAGTTGTAACTAACTTTAAAAATGCTTTTATGTATGCTAGATTTTCAAGGGATTATGAACAGATAGATAAAATCGTTTATTTAACAAGACCAAGTTTCACCTTATCAAGTGATAATATAAAAAATGGTGAAAAAGAATCGTCATTAGACGTATTTAGGGATTTTATAAGAAAAACAGGAAGTGAATCTATAAAATATATTGAACCATTTTTTAGAGAAATCAATGAACTGAATTTAGAAAATATGATTGAAAAAGTTTCTTTAGAAAATGGTATAGAAATGAGTGATGATTTATTAGGCTATATTTGTAATGTTTTTAGTTATCATCAGAAAAAACTAGCAACTGTTATGGATATGGAATATCAAGGAGGTAGTAAAAATAATGCAGGAGAAAGTAGTAAAAGAATTTAATGAAGTAATAGAAGTATTTGGAGAAAGTAATTTAGATTATAAAACAGCCCTTTTATTTATAAGCACAAATCTTGAATTTTTAAGGAGAAAAAGAGAAGGTATAAAGGATAAGTTATTTTTAATAATGAATAAAAAAGAATTATGTAGTGTTTTATATATTAATAATGATAGTTATCTTTGGTCGACATATGATGAAGAAGAGTTTTTACCTTTTAAATCACCATCAAAGAATTTTGAAGACAATGATTCTATTGTTGAAAGAGTATTATCTTATACTGATGCAGATAAAATAAAAGAAGCTATTCCAGAAATAGAAGATATGAATGTTGAAAATAAGGTGAAAACTTTAAAAAATATTGGACTAAACTCTAATGGTTATCACATAAAATAAAAATAGTTGGAATTTTTAAATATGTTTTGGTACAATAGGGGAAAGGAGATGCAAAAAAATGAAATTATTATCAGTTAACGCTGGGAGTAGTTCTTTAAAGTTTCGTTTATACGAGATGCCAGAAGAGAAACTTTTAATGAAAGGAATGTTTGAGCGAATTGGTCTTTTTGGTAGTTGCTATAGTATTAGAATTGGTGATGAAAAAATTAGCAAAGATGTACCACTAAAAGATCATAATGAAGCAGTTAAGATTTTATTAGATGAATTAATAAATAATAGAGTAATATCTTCACTAGATGAAATTGAAGCTGTTGGAAATAGAGTAGTTCATGGCGGTAATAAATACTCAAAATCAGTAGAGATAACCGATAGAGTATTAATGGAAATTGAAGAGATAAGTGATTTAGCACCACTTCATAATCCAGCTGCTCTAAAAGGAATATATGCCTTTAAGAAAAATATTCCAAATGCTAAATTAGTAGCTTGTTTTGATACTGCTTTTCATCAAACAATGAAAGAAAAAACATATCTTTATCCAGTACCTTATGAATGGTATGTTAAGTATGATGTTAGAAAGTATGGTTTTCATGGATTAAGTCATAAGTTTATAACAGAAAAGATGAAAGAAATGTTAGGTAAAAATCCTAATCTAATTATCTGTCATATTGGAAATGGGGCATCAATAACAGCTGTAAAAGATGGAAAATCTATTGACACTTCTATGGGATTTACCCCAAATGCCGGTATAATGATGGGAACAAGGTCAGGTGATATAGATTATTCTATCCTATCATATATTATGAAGAAAGAAGAAAGAAATCTAGATTGGATGGATAGTCAATTAAATAAGCAAAGTGGTCTTGAAGGAATTGCTGGTATGAGTGATTTAAGAGATATAGATAGAGCCTATGAAGCACGTGATGCTAAAGCCTTGTTAGCACTTGATATGTATACCGATAAGATAGTCGATTATGTAGCTAAATACTATGTAAAACTAGGAGGAGAAGTTGATGCTATTTGCTTTACCGCTGGTGGTGGAGAAAATGATGATATTATTAGAAAAGAAGCTATCAATAAACTATATCCATTAGGTATATATTTAGATGAAGAAAAAAATAAAGAAACAATCGTTAGAAAAGGTGTTGAAGGAATTATTTCTAGTAATGAGTCTAAAATACCAGTTTATGTATTAGCAACTGATGAAGAATTAATGATTGCAAGAGATACTTATGACTTATCAGTAGAAGAATAAAGATTGGAAGAAAATTATGACAAGAGAACAGTGCGTTCAAAAAGCAAAAGATATAATGATAAATAAAAATTCGTATGGTATATATCATAAGTATAATTTTGATACCTATAATTATGGAGAAAATACACCAATTAATTCTGATACTATTACTAATATGCCAAGTGCTACAATCATATTAAGTGAAAATGTATATGGTTCTCTTCAAGCTATTCAAGATGTTACTAATGAAGAAAAAAAAGAAGTACCATTCTTTCTATATGGGAGGGAAACAGCAAATAATGTAATTGAATTTGATGATTTTTTTACAAATAGTAATAGAAATAATAGACAAAGTACAGAAGCAGTTTTTAATCAAGTGATGATTGATGATTTAGAAAGAAGAGTTAATATTAATTTAAATACTGACTTTGTGGTTTGCCATGGTCATTCCCATCCATCAATAAGTGAGTTCCATCAGAATTTTTCACTTGGTGACTTTGCTTCGTATATAGAGATGAATCAGAATAATTCTGTATTTAGAAATAAACAAGTTGAATTAACCAGCTGCTTAGTTACAAGCACAGGTGATATTAACTTCTTATTCTATGATAACATAAGTGAAAATTTTTACCGTTTTACTAATGTTTATGTTAGGGATAATAACACTCTTAAACCAGTAAATTGTTATAACTTAAACCAAGCAGATAGATATTATAGTACAAGACAGAGATAGAAAGATTTACATTTCTATCTTTTTTAGATATAATAATGTTGTTTTAGAAAAGAGGAATATTATGAAAATTTTATCAATTAATACAGGAAGTAGTTCACTAAAATTCAGTTTATTTGAAATGAATAATGAAGAAGTAATTGCTAGTGGACTATTTGAACGAATTGGTCTTGATGGAGTTTATACTATTAAATATCAAGGTCAAAAGATTAAAGAAGAAGTAGAATTAAAAAATCATACTGATGCTGTTAAAATTCTATTAGAAAAATTAATATCACTTGAAATTATTAAATCACTTGATGAAATAGATGGTGTTGGACATCGCTTAGTACATGGAAAAGATAAATATGCATCTAGTGTTGTTATTACCGATGAAGTAGTAAATGATTTATTAGCATTTAAAGATTTTGCTCCACTTCATAATCCTGCCAATGTACTAGGAATAGAAGCTTTTCGTGAAGTACTTCCTAATGTATTAATGGTTGGTGTCTTTGATACAGCTTTCCATCAAACTATGGATAAAGAAACATATTTATATCCAGTGCCTTATGAATGGTATACAAAATATGGAGTACGTAAATATGGATTTCATGGAACAAGTCATCGTTATATAACTGAAACTCTTACTAAAGAGTTAGGAAGAAAAGACTTAAAGATAATAAGCTGCCATATTGGAAATGGTGGTTCAATAACAGCTGTAAAAGATGGAAAATGTGTAGATACATCAATGGGATTCACCCCACTTGCTGGTATAATGATGGGAACTAGATCTGGTGATGTTGATCCATCAATTATCCCTTATGTTATGGAACAAGAAGGATTAAATGCTAGTGAAGTAGTAAATGCTTTAAATAAAAAATCAGGACTTTTGGGACTTAGTGAGAAAAGTAGTGATATGCGTGATATAATTGCTTCTGTTAATGAAGGTGATGAACAAGCAAAACTTGCCTTTAATAAATATGTAAGAACAATAACAGATTACATTGCTAAATACTATGTTTTATTAAATGGAGCTGATGTTATCTGTTTCACTGCTGGAGTAGGAGAAAATAGTATTCCAGTAAGAAAAGCAGTTTGTGAAAACTTAAAATGTCTTGGTATTAAAATAGATGATGATAAAAATAATGTAATGGGAGAAATGGCTAAAATTAGTACTGATGACTCTAGTAGTATGGTTTATGTTCTTCCAACCGATGAAGAATTAATGATAGCTAGAGATACTTTATTCTTCCTACATCAGAATGGATAATAATTATGTGGAATCAAATTTATCATAAAATAAAAAAATACGATAACATAGTTATTGCTAGACATATTGGAGCCGATTCTGACGCTTTAGCTAGTCAAATATCTTTGAAAGAATCAATACTTTTAACATTTCCTAATAAAAAAGTATTAGCAGTAGGAAATGGTAGTACCAAGTTTTCCTATCTTGGTAGACTTGATCATTATGATGAACTAGATAATTTTCTTCTAATAGTTTTAGATACACCAGATAAAAAAAGAATCGACTTTAAATACTTTGATAAAGCAAGTGAAGTAATAAAAATAGATCACCATCCTTTCATTGATGACTTTGGAGGAATTGAACATATTGATACTGAAGCTTCTAGTACCTCAGAAATACTAATGGAGTTTTTCAAAGCTTCAAAACTTATGTGTAATAAAGAAATAGCTACAAGATTATATTGTGGATTAGTAAGTGATTCTAATAGATTCTTATTTGATACTTCTAGTTATAAAACTTTTGCCCTAGTTAGTTACTATCTAAAAAAGTATAAATTTACTTTATCAGATGTTTATAAAAAACTCTATATTAGACCTTTAAAAGAAATAAGACTAGAAGGATATATTAAAGAGAATATGACTGTATCAGAAAATAAAGTAGCATCTATTTTAATAACTGATGACATTATAACTAAATTTAAAGCTGATAGTGCCTCATCTGGTAACATGATTAACTTTTTTAATTATATAGATGAAGTGCTTGTCTGGGTTATAGCAACTGAAGATGTTAAGAATAATAATATCAGAGTAAATATTAGGTCACGTGGTCCAGTTATTAATAAAGTAGCAGAAAAGTATAATGGTGGAGGACATGCCTATGCTAGTGGAGCAAGGCTTGAAAACTTTGATATAGCTAAAGAATTAATTAATGATTTAGACCAAGCAACTAAAGAATATATAGAAAGTGAGACTAATGATGAAGATAAATAATGTAGAATTAGAAATGATTGTTACTAGAAGAAGTCAGTATCCAACTAATCATCAAAAAGAATTTTTATTAGTAGGACGTAGTAATGTTGGTAAGAGTAGTTTCATAAATACTTTATTAAATAGAAAAAATTTAGCACATACTTCATCTCATCCAGGTAAAACACAAACTCTAAATTTTTATCATATCAATAATGAATTTTATCTAATTGATGTACCAGGTTATGGCTATGCAGAAGTAAGCAAAAATATTCAAGCTAAGTTTGGTAAGATGATGGAAGAATATCTAGAAAAAAGAGATGAGTTACAAAGAGTTTTTATGTTAGTAGACCTTCGTCATAAACCAACAGAAGATGATGTAATGATGTATAACTTTCTAAAGTATTATCAAATACCTGTTACGATAGTAGCAACTAAAGCTGATAAAGTAGGAGCTAGTAAACGAGAGAAAAGTAAGAAACTTCTACTTGAAACTTTAGACTTAGTAGTAGGAGATAACGTTATCATCTTCTCAAGTGTTACTAAAGAAGGAAAAGACGAAGTATTAAAGAAAATAGATGAATTGTTAGTAGACACCATTTAGACTGTTATGCATAACATACACTAGGTGATAGATAATGAAGATTGTTTCTATTAGTGATGGATTTATCCTGATAACTCCAAAGAATCTTTATTTAGAAGAGAAAGATAAAATGATAAGAGAGTTAAAGAACTTCTTATTAACATATAATAATTATTTTTCTTTTCTGAAGACTGGATTTTACGAAGTTAGTGTCGGATATAATAAACTAATAGGAACAATTTTTATAATAAAGAAAGAAGAAGATTTTATCTTTGGAGAAGATCACATTGATCTTAGAATTACTATTATGAATGAGGTGGATATAGGATTTTCTTTTGAAGATGATATCATTCCTCTTGATAAGGTCTATTTTTATCAAGGTAAATATTACTTGTTCGATGATAAACTTATTAAGAAATATTTTTATACTCTTATTGAACAAGGTGAATATGTTTTTTCTAATAAAATAGACGAGGTTTTAAATAAAGGGACATTATTAAATATTTAAGTAGAGGTTTATTCTCTATTTTTTTTGATAATAAAAAAGACCTATATTGGTCTTATAGAACTATAGCAATCATATTGCTAGAACCTTTATTAACTACTTTAGTAAGAGTTTGTTGTAATTTATATCTAATATTATCAGGCATCATTGCTATTTTAGATTGGATTCCTTCTTGAACAATATTATCTAAACTTCTACCAAATATTTCACTTTTCCAAATCTCACTAGGATTATGTTCATAATCTCGCATTAGATAATCAATTAATTCTTTACTTTGTGTTTCACTACCAATTATTGGTTCAAAAGTAGAATTAACATCTACCCTAATCATATGAATAGAAGGAGCGATAGCTTTAAGTTTAACACCATATCTTGGACCTTGTTTGATAATTTCAGGTGTTTCTAGTTTCATATCATTAAGAGAAGGAGTAGCTACACCATATCCTGTTTGTTTAACCATTTTTAAAGCGTATTTAATTTGATCGTATTCTCTTTTTGCTTCTTCATATTCTTGAAATAATGATAATAAACTAGCTTTACTAGTAACATCTATCTTAACAATTTCTTTTAATGCTTGATTATATAAATCATTAGGAGCTTCAAGATTAATAGTAACAATACCAGTAGCAGGGTCTACATTAGATAAATAGGCTTTTTCTATTTCTTCATAATCTTTGAAATGGTCAGTTATGTGTTCAATATCTCTTAACTTATCAACTTCCACAACACTATTTTTTATAGCTTCAATATAAACTTTCTTGATAGGATTATCATGATTCAAGATAGCAATCCATTCAGGCATATTAACTTGTACTTCAAGAATTGGAAATTCATATAAAGCTTCTCTTAAAATAGTAGTCATTTCTCTTTCATTCATTGCATCAATATTGATAGGTAAGACAGGAACACTATATTCTTCTCTTAGGCTTTCTGCTAGACGTTCAGTCTCAGGTAGAGTAGGATGTGTTGTATTTAATAAGACAATGAATGGTTTACCAATATCTTTTAATTCTTCAATAACTCTATTTTCAGCTTCTAAATAATCACTTCTATTAAATTCACCAATAGAACCATCAGTAGTTACTACAATTCCAATAGTTGAATGGTCCTTAATAACCTTTTCAGTTCCAATTTCAGCTGCTTCTGTAAAAGGAATCTCCTCATCATACCAAGGCGTTTTAACCATTCTTGGACCATTCTCATCTGTAGCACCCTTAGCATTATCAATAACAAATCCGACACAATCTACTAATCTAATGTTACAATCAAAGTCATCAATCTTCACTTTAGCAGCTCTATTAGGAATGAATTTAGGTTCCGTTGTCATAATAGTTTTACCAGCAGCACTTTGAGGAATTTCATCAAGTGTTCTTTTTTTCTCATACTCATCTTCAATATATGGGACTACTAAAGTCTCAACCATCTTCTTAATAAAAGTACTCTTACCAGTTCTAACTGCTCCAACAACTCCTAGATAAATGTCACCCCCTGTCCTTTGTGCAATATTTTTAATGATTTCATATTTTTCCATATATTCACCTTTTTCTTTTATTCATTTTAACTTTATGTAGAAATATATGTCTTTATGAATAGAAATATTATGTTAATGTTGATGTAACGATATTTTTATTGTATAGTATACTTAAATTTAAAAAGAAGGGGTTATTATGAATATAAAAGAAACTAGAACAACAATATCTAAGATATTTAATTATATAGAACGTGGTGTGGAAAAAACTTCATTTGGAGATTTTTATGGTCATCCAGGATTATATTTCTTTCATACTAAAGAAGAATTTGCTATTATGTTGGATAAATGTTTAGATAAAGAATCTTATGATAGATATGATATTTATTACATAGTAGAAAAGCTAATAAAGTTTTTACTTGATAAGTATGATTCACATACTAAACTTTACTTTAAAAATAGTATCTATTTCCCTATAAGTTTTAAAATTCAAGGTAACGATTTCTATATTGTTAACATAATAGATGAATATAAAGATGTAGTAGGTGGAAAACTAGTTTCAATTAATAATATACCTGTGAAAAAAATAGTCTATGAACTAGAACAGATAATTAATTATTCAACAGAAGAATATAAAAATATAATGTTGACTAGTGATATAAAACAGTTATATATTTTAAGATCATTACCAAGTATTAACAATAATACAGATAAAATTACATATCAAATAAACTGTGATGGAAAGGTAATAGATGTTAGTTTTAAGAAAACAGAAAGGTATGATAAATTAGAATCGACTGTTAAAGAAAATTATACTTATGAAAAAGTGGATGATATTTTAATTATTCATTATAACTCTTGTAAAGATATAGAAAAGATGGAAAAGTTAGTTGAAAAACTTAAGGCTATAGAAAAGAATATCAATTATTACATAGTGGATATAAGAAATAATAGTGGCGGATTTTCCAATATCAACCATATATTAATTAACTTTCTAACAGGTAAAAGTATAGTTACTATTATAAATGAAACAGTGTTTTCATCAGGAAGAATGATGCTTGTTGATTTAAAAAAAATTGGTAGTTATGTTATAGGTACAAATATTAGTACATCACTAAATGCCTTTGGAAATGTACCTGGTGGTTTAGAAGTGGAAAAATTAGATTTAATTGTTAAGAGAAGTAATACTTATTGGTATTATGATGAAAATTTGAAGTGTCAAGGATTTACAAAAGATAATTTTTCTTCTTATTTTAAGGATAAGAAAGAATTATTGAAACCTAAAATTATTGAACCAGATGAATATGTTTATAATACTGTTGATGATATTATAAGTAATAAAGATTCACAGTTAGAAAGAGCAATTGAATATATAAAATTAAAAAAACAACCATTAGAAACAAATAAATTGGAGGGAAAATGTATCAAGAAGATTATTTAAGAAATTATATAAAAGAATCAGAATTAAGAGTATTTAATGATAGAATAAAAGTAAGGTTATCTAGTGAACTAGCCATAAAATATGATTTGGGAGTTTATACTAATTTTTTAACAAGAATTGAAAATGAAATGAAGATGCTAGATAAATTAAAGATTAAATATCCAGCAAATGCCAAACCAATACTCTATATTTATGTAGTACCAGATGATAACTTTACCTTCCTATTACAAATGCCTACTTTATTTTCTAAAGATAAAAATAGTGGTGGAAAGCCTGTTACTTGCTATGATTTGGATGGTTTTCCTCTTGCTTATGGACTAAGTCAAAATTGTTTGGAAAATAAAGAAACTAATAATTTAGAAATAGCTGATTTAGAAAATGAATTACATGAATTATCACACATTGTACTTAGTCAGTTTTTACTTGGTAATCAAGTTATTTCAGAAGGTATTGCAGAAACATTACCACTATACTGTTTAAGATTAGAAGAAAAGTTTGAAAAACATAAACAAGTTATTGCTACTTTAGAAGAAAATAAGATTTATTCTCTAAAAGAATTATTAAATAAACAAAGAGATGGTTCTTATGGTAATGATGCTGTTTTATCAAATATGACTTGTTCCTTTAGACTATCATATATATCATCATATTTGTTTGTTAGAGGATTACTAGAAAGAGTAGAAGAAAAATATTTGCTATCAACAACTGAAGCTATTAACTATCTTTTTAGTATTTTAAGAGGAAATAGAGGATATGCTAATGAATTTTTAATATATGATATAGCAGATGCATTAGAATTATCACATGATGAATTACTTAATAAAAAAGATATGCAGAAGAAAGCATTAAATTCTATAAGAAGATTGGAGATGTAAATATGGTTACTACTATTTATTTAATGAGACATTCTATAACCGAAAGAGTAAACTATTTAAAAGATAATGATAGTTTACTTGTTAGAAATCAAAAACAGATTTTAACTATTGATGGGGAAGAATTAGCAAGAAAAGTTAGTAATAATGAAATCTTTTCTGATATTGATACAGTTATATCTAGTAATTATGTAAGAGCTATGGCTACAGCAAAATACTTTACTGAAGATGATAAACTAAATATAGTAGAATATTTTGGAGAAAGAGAGATTGGAATAGATGATTATAAAGATATCCCAACTGACTTTTATGAAAGACAGCTAAATGAAGATGACTATAAGATAGGGCAAGGTGAAAGTCAAAAAGAAGTAAGAGGAAGAATGAGTAAAGCCTTATTAGAAGTGGTTAATAATAATGAAGGAAAAACTATTTTGATAGTATCACATCATACAGCTATGATATTTCTTCTTAAGAAATGGTGTAGTATAAGTGATAATAAATGTCTATTATATAAAGATAAGGTTATTCTTAAAGATGGTTGTAGGAATTGTGAGACAGTTAAGCTATTATTTAAAGATGGAGAATTGATTGAAATAGAGAATATGGAGGTTTGTGAATAATGAGTTTAAAATATGATACTGAAAACTTTACAGTATATTATAATGATTGTGATAAAAGATATTTAGCAAAAATGGTTAATGTTTTTGAAGATAAAAGACAAAATATTTTAGATTTCTTTAAATTAGAAAACGTTAAACCAGTTATAAAACTATATGATAATATTTTTGAATATAAAGAAAATATAATGGAATCTTTTAAGAAAAACTATGGCTATAGAGAATATCAAGACTGGATGATTGCTAATACCGAAGATGGTAATATTAATATGTTATCATTAGATTTAGTTAGACAAATAAATACCTTTGAAAATTATACTGAAGACGAATTTTGTTATAATACCATTCATGAATTTACTCATGTTTGTCAAACTAAAATTGGTTCTACTAATCCAGGTTGGTTTTATGAAGTGTTAGCCACAAATCTTGGTAATCCAGAATGCCAACATGATATTAAAACACCATTTACTCTAGAAGAGTTACAAACAAGTTTTGATAGTATAGATGGTTATGGAGCAGTATATTCTATTGGTAAAGAATTATTTAATAATTATGATAATGATTTTATTTATGGTTTAGTAATGGATAAAGATGATACTAGATTAAATATAGTTACAGCATCAATTATAAATGATATAAATAGTAAGTTAATTAATGATAATCAACCAAATAAAAAACATGTATAGGCTTAAAAACTTATACTTGTTTTTTTATCATTTAGAATGTAAGTTTAAAGTTTTAATTCATCATATATCGAGTTTTTATTTCTTTCATTCCTAAACTTTTGTATAGATTATTAGCAGGTATTCCATACCAACATTCAAGCTCAATTCTATAATTTAATGTTTTTATTAGTTTTATTACTCCCTTGCCAACACCTTTTCCTCTAAAATTATTATCAATATAAATGTTTTTTATATATAATATTTTCTTTTGATCAATATCTGATTCAGTAATTTTGTACTCTAAAATCCCTACTGTTTTATTTTCTGTTTGAATCAAAAATTGAAAATATCCTTTTTGTTTAATATGACGTATTGCATCGTTAAAATTATAATTATCAACAACTTTATCAAATAATCCTAGTTTTTCAGCATATTCTTGGTGAAATTTAATAAGCTCAACTTTGTATTCTCCAAATGTTTTTATATCATTGTTACTATTAACTTCCTTTAAAGAAATATTCATAATACTACCTCCACGTATAATTAATTATTCCACTTATATTTGGTATTTTAACTATTTTATCCTCTTTAAGCAACCAACCTATATTTATTAAAGTCAATAATATTAGTATTAGTTATAATACTGCTATATTCTTCACATAAATCAATCTTTCTCAAACTACATTATCTCTTTTTCATTTACATCATTATATCATGAAATGGTGCAATTGATAAAGATTTTGATTTAGATAGGCATAGAAACTTATACTTATTTTTTCTTATATTACATTATGAATATAATTGATTATGTTAGTAAGAATAATCTTACAATGAAAGGCTCACCACTTAATGAAGTAGATAGCTTAGTTTTATCAGAACTTTCATATCTTTACTATGAAAAAGTGGAATACCTTGTAAGATAAGTGATTTAACTTGTTTTAATATTCATTTGTTTACCTAAATCATAATTATCCATTATTGAACATAGACCATCATCAGTAGTGTAACATGGATAAGCATATTGATTTTCTTTATTTCTATCTATTTTTTTAATTAGTTACTCTTATTGCAAGAGCAGTATCGTTAGCTGCATCAGTAACTTTTTCTAATACGCCTTCTATTTCATATCATGTATTTTCATCAATTTTATCTAAATCATGTTTAGCATAGAAACCACCATACCCAGCATTGGTTGCACAGCAAGTTATTACATATTTTCCTATTGCAAAGTAACCACTTGGAAGGTATGGTACGTTCTTTTTAAGAACAAAACCTCTAACTTTTATTGCTTTTCCAACCGAGTAGTTAGAGTCGTAGCAGTTACCTTCTGGCTAAGTTAAAATACCTGATAAAATAGCATAGATTTCATCAACTACATCAAAATCAATGCTGGAAATATTATTTGGTTTTGTTATTTCTATATCTTGATTACTATCTTTACTTTGACTTGTTTTTTCATTATTAGTTTTTGATTTAGAACTATTATAAAAATTGTTTCGATTAGTTGCTAAACTTGTAGATAGTCTACCATTATCTGCAAAGATTATCATTAGTATTGGAAGTAATAAAATTTAATCACTAAAATGTGATTATTAAAACACATCACTAAACCAATTGAAAATAAAATTGGAACAGACCACAATATATATTTTTGCATTTGTGGTGCTAAATAATTTCCTAGATTATTACTGATTTTTATGTATAAAATTAATGCTGCATATACAAAACAAACTATAAATATTAATGAAATCAAAGTGATTACAAAACTTTTCTTGTAATTACAAAATAATACAATAGTGTTTTTAATATCTATCATAGGCCCTAAAAGGAGATAACTAATGATGGGAACAACTCCAAAGAAATTAAGGAGAGATTTACCAACAAATGGATCGGATGTTGAACAAGGTGATATTAAGTAGGCAAAGAACATTAAAACTAAAATTGCTAAAATTTTATTTTCGACAATAAAAAAATTACCACATGAAATCATATGATAATTTTTATTTAATTATTTTCACTATCTTTTTTTAGTGTTTCCGTTGTAATATATGCAGTTATAGGTATAACTATAATACAGCCTAGTGCACTAAATAATATTTTAATCATTTCTGAAACAAATGTCTTTGCATTTACAATTTCTAAAGATGAATAACCACCTTTATAAAACCAAATCAATAATGTCATAAATTCACCTAAAAAAGCAAACATTAAGGTATTATTCGTCGTACATAATATATCTCTTCCTATGTTCATTCCTGATAGAAATAACTCTTTTTTTGATAAGTTTTTATTATTATCATAAACTTCGTATAATGCAGAGGAAATTGCTATTGAAGAATCAACCGTTGCTCCAATTAAACTAATTAATATCATAGAAATTGCAATGTTAGTAAAATCTATTTTTACATCATAAGAAAACATATTTATCTCTTCATAAGACTCATATCCAAAACCAGCAATTCTTGATATCTTTGTTACAAAAAATATGAGAAATGATAATATAATTAATACAATAATAACTGATTTTAAACTAGATTCTGTTTTTATGTTTTTTTCATTTACATAATATAATATTATATAACTTATTATAAAACAGCCTATTAAAGAACATATTATAGGATTTAGTCCAAGAGCAATTAAGTAAAAAATAATCATTAAAATAATAAAATTAAATATTATAGATAAAAATAATTTTATTCCTCTTTTTATATCAATATAAATCATTAATAAAAATAATAAAATAATTAATATTATATTCATTTTACCCCTCTTTTCATAAATTTAATTGATATATGTGCTGATACAGGAATAGTTAAAACAATACCAATGCTACCAATTAAGAATCTGGTTAATTCTAATGTAAAATTACTTGAAATATAATTATACATTGAAAATCCATTGCGTAATGCTAACACAAAAATAGGAAGACCTGAACATAAATAAGTAAAAAACAAAACATTACTCATTGTACTCATTATATCTTTACCTATTTCTCTAGCAGATTTTTTCAAATTTTTGACAGATATATTATTGTCTTTTTGAATCAGTTCCGATATAGAAGCTGAAATTGTAATTGCTACATCCATAATTGCCCCTGTTGATCCGATTAATAGTTCTGGTAATATAATATCTTCAATAGGAACAGTTAAAAATGATAATTCATTAAAATTTATCCCTTTATAACCAGTAAAATTTATAATAATTACAATTGTAATAAGCATTACTAATGTTGATACAATTACAGAAATGATTGCCGATAATGTTTTCTTGTTAAATCCACTTGCTAATATCAAAGAAATAATAGAAAAAATAATCATTTCTATTACACATAAAAATAATAAATTGATACCTTTAAAATATAAAGCTAAACCTATATAAAAAATTACTAAATTCAAAACAACGCTTAATACAGATAACAGTCCTTTATAAGAACCAACTATATAAAGTAAATTTAAAAATATCACTATCATTAAAGTTAGATAGAAATCTCTTTTTAATTCAATATCACTCGCATCTAATATTATTTTGTCATTAACTTTGTATTTATCTGTAACAACAGATGAATAAGATTCATCATATGAGATGGTTTTTTCTTTTCCTTTTTGCTTACCATTGGTTATTATACCTGTTATCTTTCGCATATAGTATTTTTCTTCTAATCCTAATGAGTTTTGAGATATTTCTTCACTAATTGTATCAATTTTTGTTATTTTAACAATTTGTTTGGAATATAAGAAATCATCATTATAAACAAAAATTAAAATAATTATAGATATAAGAAATATAATAATAGAAATCAGTTTCTTTTTACTAGACATACTACTACCTCCAAATCTATTATACTAGTTTTTTTTAAAAATCATATCTTAATATTAGAGTGGGCATAAAAATTTACACTTATTTTTTTCTTATCATATAATACATTATGAATATAATTGATTATGTTAGTAAGAATAATCTTACAATGAAAGACTCACCACTTAACGAAGTAGATAGCTTAGTTTTATCACAACTTTCATATCTTTACTATGAAAAAGTAGCACTACCTTGTAAGATAAGTGATTTGACTAATTATTTTTATGATTTATTAGGTACTGATAGGGATGATTTAAATAACTTAAACCTATTAGAAAAAGTTTGTTCCTCTAATCGCTTTTCTAATATAATAGTTAATTACTATATCAGTAAAGATAACTTAGTAGAGAATAAACAATTTTCTGCTGTAACCTTTTTCTTAGAAACAGGAGATATCTATATCGCATATCGTGGTACTGATGGAACAGTTAATGGCTGGAAAGAAGATTTTAATATGTCCTTTTTATCACCAGTCCCAGCCCAAGTAGAAGCTTTAAAGTATTTAGAAACAGTCTTGTCTTTAACTAATAATTACTGTTATATTGGTGGACACTCTAAAGGGGGAAACTTAGCATTTTATGCTGCTATATATCTAAAAGACAAAAGAAGAATAAAAAAAGTATTCTCTCATGATGGTCCTGGTTTTCAAGAGAAAGTAGTTACTAGTAAAGAATTTAAAAATACTGAACCACTACTTTATAAAACAGTACCAGAAAGTTCAATAATAGGTATGTTACTTTGTAATAGTGAAGATTATACCGTAGTAAGAAGTAATGAAAGTGGAATAATGCAACATGACCCATTCTCCTGGTTAGTAAATGATAATAGTTTTATCTATTTAAAAAGATTAACTAAAACATCTATTTATACCAATAAGGTACTAAAAGATACCATAAACAATCTAACAAAAAAAGAAAAAGAAGAATTTGTTAAGGCTTTATTTACTATCTTTGATAGGGCAGATATTAAAACTCTTAAAGATTTATCAAAAAACTGGTATAAAAAAATTCCACCAATTATAAAATCAATGGAATCTTTAGATGATAAAATAAAGAAATGTCTTTGGGATACAATTAAAGTATTAGTAGTCTTCATTATTAAAAATTTACCATTCTTACTTTGAAAAAACTTCATGGAAATAGGGCATGTCTTTGACAGTCTTATTTTTCTTTTTTAATACTTTAAAGTCATATCTTGATCTATTAAGAAAAGGTAATTCGTCTGTTTTCATCTCAAACTCATCTTCACTAACCTCATCAATACTCTTATGAAAAACAGTCTGGTAAAAGGCTAATAGATAAGCTAGTCTATCATAATTTTGTTTTCCTTGATAATCTATACCTCTATTTTCTAAGTATTCAAATAAAGGAGCTGAAATAGTCATTGGTTCCATTCTTTTAATACCAACACCATCAAAGTCTATAAAAGAAAAATCATTATTTTCTTCATCAATCATAACATTGTTGTAATTAATGTCACCTAGTACAATCTTTTTCCTATTACGATGTATTTCTTCTAGTTCTAAAGAAACATCAATAAGTTTATCTTTTAATTCTTCTATAGAATGAGTCTTTTCATACTCGCTCAGTGTAATTCCTTTTTTATATGCCATTGTACATCCACAAAAAGAATAGCCATTATATAGCTTAGCAAGTGGAGTAGCAACTCTTAAATTAGTAATCTTACTAGCTTCTTCAACATGAGCTTCTCTTTCTATTAGTTCATAAATACTAAAGTTCTTATAGATTTTATATACCATTTTATTATCATGATAAATAGTACTTTCACTAGATATGTCATCATTAATTTTAACTACTTTATCAAAATTAATACTAGTAATATCAATTTTTTTCATTATACCACCCCTTATTTGCCCCATATTATATCACATTTTATTAAAAAAAGAAAGATGTTGTTTCCTAAAACATCTTATCAACGTTATCAGGTACTTTATCTTTCATAATTGTATTTATAATTTTTTCTTTCTTTTCTTTAGAAATATTTTTACCAGTCATAGTTGCTATTTCATCAACCACTTCACTTAAAGTCTTCTCATCTTTCATATTTCCATCTTGTAATTTATTAGCAAGAGATAAAATTGTATCTTTACTAACATTAGTCTTTTTCTCAACCTTTTTAAAAAAACTATCTCCAAACATTATAGAACCTCCTAGTTCATTATATGAAACTAGAAAAATTAAGTTCTATTTATTTCTAGTGATTCTCTTTAGTTGAGCATTAAATTCTTCCATTGAAATTAAGCCTTTATCAAGTCTATCTTGTAACATAGCAAGTGACTTTTCGTGCATTCTTTCACTATCTAGTGGATTAGCATAACGGTAAGCGGAAACATCATTAGTAAAGATATTCTTTCTTTCTGTTTCTTTATGTAAATCAGAAAAGTTAGTTTTTTCAAACCTTTTATTATTAAAAGAGTTATTCCTTCCTATTATCATAAGTCGTCCCCATTTCTATTCTTGAATTGTAACACAATAGGTGTACCTTCTAAATCAAAGTTTTCTCTTAATTGATTTTCTAAATATCTTTCATAAGAGAAATGCACTAATCCTTTGTTATTAACTCTAAAAGTAAACTTAGGTGGTTTAGTACCAGTTTGACTAACAAAATAAATCTTTAATCTTTTCGCTTTATAACTAGGAGCAGGATTTCTATCATAGGCATCTTGTATAACATCATTTAAAACACTAGTTTTAATTTCTCTGTTAATATTTTCTTTAACTTTTAAAACTTCAGGCATTAAAGTAGAAATTCTTTTTTTAGTAAGGGCAGATAAGAAAACGATAGGGGCATAAGTGATAAACTGAAATTCACTTCTTACTAATTTTTTATAATCATTAATACTAGTTTCTTTTACCGTATCCCATTTATTAACAACTATAATTATTCCTTTTCCTTTTTCTAAAGCATAAGAGGCGATATGTTTATCATGTTCCTTAATCCCTTCTTCGGCATTAATAACTAAAAGACATAAATCACTTCTATCAATAGCTCGCATACTTCTAACAAGACTATATTTTTCGATACTTTCAAAAACTTTTCCTTTTTTACGCATACCTGCTGTATCAATTAAGACATATTCTTCACCATGATATTTTAAAACAGTATCAATAGAATCTCTTGTCGTACCAGCAACATTTGATACTACAACTCTTTCTTCATTTAGTAAGGCATTGATTAAGCTACTTTTTCCAACATTAGGTCTACCAATAACACAAAACTTTAATCTTTCATCAGGTATTTCTTCTTCTTCTACGATATCTTTAGTAATTTCATCCAATAATTCATAATAACCAGTATTATGGATAGCACTAATTGGAAGATAAGTATCAAATCCTAGTTCATAAAAATCATAAAGATTATCATTAGCTTCCTTAGTATCAATCTTATTAATAGCTACAATTACTTTTTTTCCACTTCTTCTTAAAATATCTCTAATAATTAAGTCATCCTTAGTAAGTCCTAGCTTTCCATCTACTACAAATAAAATAATAGAAGCTTCATTAATAGCAAATTCTGCTTGAATTCTTATTTCTTTTTGAAAATTTTCTTTCTCATCTTCAATACCACCAGTATCTATTATAGTGAAGTTTTTGTTATTCCAACTAACATCTTGATAAAGTCTATCTCTTGTTACACCGGCTATATCTTCAATAATAGCAATTTTTCCACCAGCAATTTTATTGAATAAGGTACTTTTCCCT
>ULYS01062416.1_pt1 | contig 22779 bp, 44 predicted proteins | sample 1962381 | NCBI WGS metagenome assembly ULYS01 (sample SAMEA4835869, study PRJEB28245) | human gut metagenome | biome: gut microbiome; material: fecal sample | place: Denmark | collected 2008
TGTTTATGAAAAATATACATTTTTAAATCAGTTACTGTTATATCTTCAATTTTCTTTCCTATGTAATTATTCAATTCTACTAGTTTATATTTTGTATTTTGTAAAGTATTACTTTGAATCCCTTCTAATCTTTTAGATTTTAAATATAAGTCTATATATGTATAAAAATCTCCCTCCTCACTTGTAATCAAGTACATTTCTACATTTCGTGTACATTTGTATAATGTATCATATAAAGCTCGTTCTTGAATAATATTGAAGCCAAATTGTTTTGATATTTCATTTGTTGCTTTTAATATAAATCGTTCGTTGTAAGTTGCTTGTTCTATTGCTATATTCATGTATATCCCCTCTTTTTGTAAAATAAAAGGCTCTAAGAATAAATCTTAAAACCTTTAAATTATCAACATACTATAATACTTCATATTTACCATTGTTTTTATACTGGATTTCTGTTACTCCTAAAGAATTCATATATCTGTTTAGTGGTTTAAAGCTTATTTTTTCTGAAACTCCATATCCATAAACTATACCATCATCATCTAAAATTCTAAATTTGTATTGCATGTTAGATTTATCAATGTCTTTATTTATGTATTTATCTTTCCCATCATCTGTAATGGATTTACACCATTTTGTTATACACCAAGTTTTTTTCATTTTTCTTACCTCCTTATCTTTATACTAAAAGTGTAACACCTTCTTTTATAAAAATCAACTATTATTTGTACTTAAAGTCCTATTTAAATACAAATATTTTTATTTTAATGTTGCTTTTTTACCATTTTTACCTTATAATATATAATATAAGGTACACAGAGTACTATTTAAATACAAATCATGGAGGTTATATATATGAGTAATTTTAGTGTTGCAGGAGCTGATATCGGAAACATCACTAGTATTTTTTCCGGGGATATTACAGGAACAACAAGCGAATTAATAATTGAAAGTAGAATTGAAAAATATTCTAATGTAAAAGAATTAGGAGAAAACGAAATTTTTGAAATTGATGGTGAAAAATGGGTAGTTAATCAAGGGCTATTTAAAAATGAACATCTAAAATTTGAAAAAGATAATTTTCTTCAACTATTATATTATGGTTTAGCAAAGACTTGTGAACATGATAGAGTAAAGTTGGTTATAGGAATTCCAGCTGGTCAGTTTAATGAGTACCACAAACAATTGAAACAATTTATAACTGATAACAATTTCAAAAAAATACAAATTGGAGTTGGTGAAGACCAAATAACAAGAAACATTCTGATAGAAGAAGTTATTGTTAGACCAGAAAGTTATGGTATTAAGAATCTAAAAGTTATCAATCAATGTGAAAAAGGTGTTAGAACTCTTATAGTTGATATTGGTGGAGGTTCTACTGATGTAGCTATATTTGATGAAAGTATGAAATTTATTGATGGTGAAAGTTTAGATATTGGTCTTTTAGATCTTTATAAGAAAGTTAGAAGATATATAAGCACTAAATACTGTAAAATATCTCTAGAAGATACTAAGAAAGTGTTTGATGGAGATATGAAAATGTTTAATATAACAGATTATAAATTCAAAGAAGAATACTTAGATGACTTTATGGAAGAAGTTATAAACGAATTTAAAGGAGCTTTCCCTGATGCATCAGCTTGTAATATAATTTTAGCTGGAGGCGGAGAAAGATTCGGATATAAATACTTTAAACAAAAATATCCTCAAACAATAGCAGTTTCCGATGTTCAAGTTAATGCGAAAGCATTTTACATGTTAGGAGTTGCAAAATGGAAAATAAAATAAACAGAGAGGTTAGAATTCGATTTTCTGATAGTGAAATTGAATTATTTAACTATATAACTTCAAAACGAAGTGCTTCTGGATTTTTAAAAGATTTAGCTACTGTAGAAATGAAAAGAGAAAACAATCTAATAAAAAACGTTGATGAAGTTGCTAGAGAAATTCTAAATTTATTACAAATAAATGGCTTTAATATAGAAACAGATAAACAAGAAGAATCTAAAGAAATAGATAAAGGTACAGATTTTAACAGCAATATAGAAGATGAATTTGACGATTAATACAAAGGGGATAGGTAAAAATAATTAAATCTATCCCTTTATTTTTTAACCTAAAAGTGTTACACTTAATTCAAGTACAATTCTAGGTAGGTGAATATATGGCAATTTCTAAAAATAATACCCGAATAAATATAGTTATCTCTAAAAAGAAAAAAGAAGATTTAGATAAAATGGCAAAAGCTGCAAACAAAAGTACATCAGGATTTGTAAGTGAAATCGTTTTAGAATATTTAGAGAAACAAAATAAAGAAAAATAAACATAAAAAAACCTACTTTTTTGATCGCGCCAACAATCAAATTGTACAGAAACTGTAGCAAAGTAGGTCTATCTTGTATCACATATATCAATGTTGTATTTATATTATATCATGCATTTATTATATTTTCAATTCTTTAAGATAGATAAAAATTGCTACAAATCGATAAAATTCAACATAGGAGGGAAATAGATATGTCTAAGTTCGAAAGTAGCAATGAATCCAAATTTATAGCAAGCGCAGAACTAGCCAAAGGTTTTACAGTTATTCCAAATGAAATTATGAACGATATGAATTTATTAGGCCCAAATGCATTTTTTGTATTTGCAAAGATTTTACAATATATATCTAATCCAAATCACGTAATAAGTATACAAGGCTTAGCTACTCAATTAGGAGTAAGTAAAACTAGAGTATCTAATGGCTTAAATAAGCTTATAGAGGTTGGTTATATAAAAAGAACACCTCTAAAAAACGGTAACCTTACAAATGGTTATTTATACGAAGTTTTTAGCGAAAAACAAAACGTAGATATTACGAACGTAAACGATAACGTAAATACGAACGTAAGCGAAAAAACTAATAACGATGAAAGTATTGAAAACACTACATCTCACCGTAATCCTAAAAACTGGGATACCGAAAATAGGGATACCAATTTCTGCGATACCGATTTTCGATACGCTAATAAAGAAAATAATAATAACAACTATATTAATAAAGAAAATGAAGTTGTTGTTGGTGTTGAAAAAGAAACAAAACTTATAGAACTATATAAGTCTTTTAAAATTGAAAAAAGATTTATGCCACATACTAAAAAACTACTTTTAGAATATGCAAATAAATTTGATTTAGATGTATTTGAACAAGTTTTTATAGCAGCAAGTGAAGAAAGTGTTAGTAAAAAATATGCTTATATGAAACAAGTTTTTGAAAATCTAGATAAAAAAAATATAGTAACTTTAGATGATTATCAAAAGGATCAAGCAGAATTTAAAAATAAAAAAGGCAAAGGAAAAACTGTTACAAAAGATACTGGAAAAGAGAATAAAAAACCTTTAACAAAATATCACGATACATTTAATGAACACTATAAAAATTATACATCTGATGAATTAGACGATAAGCTTAGACAGTCTAAATCTAATAACAATAATAATTTAGAAGAACAATTATATTTAGCAGCAGTTGAAAATGGTTTTAATTCTTTAAGCGATTTGTCACAAAGTAGAGTATTACATTATGCTACAGAAAATAATTTAGATATTCCAAAATAAGGGGGTGAGAATATGCTAAAAATAAGAATTACATACAACCATGAAAGACCAGAAGAATTAGAAAGTGCTATTAAAAAGTTAGAAAAGGAATTTGAAATTATAAGTCAATCACAAGCTTATAAAAGCAGAGGTAAAAGTAAGTATTCTAGCATCTATTTAGATGTTGAAATAAAAAAATAAAATAAAAAAGTCGCCCACACAAAGATGAGCGACTCTGGAAGTTACAACTATGTTATAACTAACCGTAGCAAGTAAATTATAACATAGTTTTTCTCCAGGAGGAAGGGGAAGAATAATGAGAAGACATAAAGTCAAAATGTTCGACGATAATATGAATTTAGAAAAAATATTTTTTGTCGATGTATTGTCAGATGAAGAAAAGGCAATAAAAAGAAAAGAGGAAGAAATAAAAGATTTTTTGTATTCTAATCCAATTTTAAGATCACTCGCAATTAAAATTTTAGATTGGAGGGGTTGGAATGCAAAATGATAGTATAGAAATATTAGATAGAGATAAAAAAACAAAAGCAACTTATATTTTAAGCAAAGAAGAACATTTAGAAGGATATAAAGAAAAAACTGAATATAATTCATGGCTTGAGGTTGTATTTGCCCTTGTAATAAAATTTTGTAGATTTAGCTTATATTTAGTTATTAATCTTTTAAAAATGCTTATAAAGGTCATAGAGGGATTATTTTTAAGAGATTATGAACCTTTTAAACCTATTAGTGATGTTTATAAAGAAAAACAAGATAAAAAAGTAGAAGATTATATTAAAAGAAACACAAAACCGCATGCAGTAACTTCACACAACTACGAGTTTATTAGAAGTAAAGTATTTGCTCGTAACTATCTAAAAATAGATAAATTACTTTCTAATTGTGCAAAGCATGATGCGGAAATGAACGAAGATCTATATAAAGACATTATGAAAAGAATAGATATTATCATTACAGAAGCAGAAAGACAAGCACATGCAGAAGGATATAAATTTGCAAAGAAAACTAGATATAAATTTGAAAGCACAGAGGAATTTGACAAATATATTGAAGATAGAGTTTTAAGAGGGGAGGATTATCGTGAGTATAACAGAGAGCAACTGGAAGAACTTGATGAAAGATACAATTAAAGATTATTTATTTATAGGTGAAGATGCTGTTCCAGTTACAAACTTTGATGATTATTACATAACTAGTTTTGGAAGAGTATTTAGCAGCAAGAAAAGATTTGAGCATCAAACACTAGATAAAATTGATTATGGAAGTGTTGTTTGGAAAGAGCTGAAAGTTTTTTATACTCATAGATATAAAACTGTAACATTGGTCCAAAATGGTAAAAGAAAAAATATTCCAGTTCATAAATTGGTTTACGAAGGATTCTTTGGAGCATATAATACAAGATTTTTTAAAATAGTATTCAAAGATAATAATCCTGAAAATTGTAGAAGGTCCAATCTAAGATTAGAGTTTAGAAATAAATCTCAAAAGACTTTAAAAGAGTATGAAAGACAACAACGATTATATGAATTACTAGGGTAAATTTCCACTACCCTAGCGGATTAAAAATAACATAAAAAATGCTAAAGCCTCTACTCTAAATGAAAAATTGCTTTTAAAAGTGACAGGGACTATTATAAAAACAGAGAGAGGTTTTAGCTATTGATTTTATAATGATGATAGTGGGTAAGAGTGACAGGGACAATCAACATGACAGGGACTATTTTTACCGACTATTCAGGTTTTAAAGTTGAATGATATTAATTAGAGAAGGGGTAATAAAAATGAAAAATAATAACATTAAAAAATTATTTGAACAAGAAGAAATTAGAAAATTTCTAGAGCCATTTGAAGGAGAAAAAGTTAGTGTATATGTACTAACTCTATGTGGAGTAGATTTTAGTATGTCAAATGCAACTGTACAATATACAGATGATGTAATTGAATTCAGCACTCAAAACTGTAAAGCAAATATGGTTATTCAAGCAATTAGAAGTCTAGAAATAAATGAAACAACAGAAGTTGCCAGAGTTAAAGCTAAAATAGAGGACGGAACTTTTGTAAAATTCACTTATAAAAATATATAGGAATATGTTCCGATTGTAATTGGAAATGAAAGGTGTTAATCTTATATTGTATAAGACTTAAAGTTTTAGCTATATTACTAATATAAGTACTCCTTTCTTAAAGAATAACTACCTTTCCATCTGTGAGGTAGTTATTTTTTATTGTTAATTAGGAATATGTTCCGATTGAAGTTTTGAAAAAACAGTAGTATCATTAATAATATAGTTATCTAAGATTATATTTTTTTATTCCTAAAATATTTCTAGTATCATTAGAATTTATGGTATGAAACAATACTCCCTAACCGCTCTTAACCCTCATCAAGAGCGGTTGTTTTTTGTGAAAAGTTAGGAATATGTTCCGATTTTAAAATTGTTATTGGGATGTTATAATTAAATTGTTAAAAGTATTTCTATCTCTTATATATGACCTATGATTATTTAGAAGAAAATCCATCTTGCGGAAGGTGGATTTTTTTTCTTTTCTAGTGTTTTTGTGGAATATTAACCAAATATTTTACATTTACGAGAAAAAGCAGTTATTTTAGAATAAATTTTATGATAATCAACAATATTTCAAAGGTAAGAAACGAGAAAAATCATAGTCTTAGAAAGTTAGCATACAAAACTAAACTAAGCAAAAGTACTCTCTTTAGACTGGAGAATAACGATACAGTACTGGATCTAGTAAAGCTAGAAAAAATAGCGATAGCTTTAGGTTGTAGAATAACTGACTTATTTGATTCTGAATACAAATAGTGTCTCGCAATGTGGGACAAATAGACAAAATGGCAATAAATGGAAGTATAATATAAATAAGGTATAGAATTTTATGAAAATTAGTATTATAATATATCTACATAGAACGTAAGTTCGATATTATTAAGCTGTTTTGGGGGAGATGCTATGGACTATATAACAAAATTAAAAGAAGAAATAATAATTTTGTTAAAACAAAATAAAGATATTGATACACTGGGGTTAGTTTATCAATATTTAACAAAGAAAAATAAAAAAAACGAGGAAAATAAAAAGTAGGTGCATAGCACCTATTTTTTTTCTGATTCTTTAAACACATCTATTAAATCTTTAATTACCTCAATTTGTCTATCATTTAGATCTAGAAGCATTTCTGTTAATTCAAATAGATTTTCTTCTTTTTCTAAATTTCCAACTATATTTGCAAGTCTAATATGTTTGGAATTAGTTTCATACATACCATCCTCTCCATTAAGCAGCCAATTTTTATTAATGTGGAAAATATTACATATGCTATAAATAATATCATCACTTATTTTAGCTCTAGCTTTCTCAATATTATATACAGCATCTTCACTTTTATTTACTATTTTTCCAAACTCTCGTCTTGAAAGCTTTTCTTTCTTTCTTATAAATTCAATTCTTTTACCAATATCTTTTTCATTTACACCATTCATATCTTGCCTCCAATTATATTTAAAAGTTTTTATTTTATTAATATACAATAATTGTAACATATTAATAGAAAAAAATAAACGAGAAAATTGCAAAAAGTCGTTAATGGGTAAAAATACCAACGACGCAAAACGAGAAATAATAATTAAAAATGTTTAAAAATTCGTTGACTAACGTAAAAAAATGGAATATAATGTATATATAAACGAAAAACAACGAAGGAGGTAATTAGATGACTAGATATGAAGAAAGACTAAAAATAGCATCAGATTTACAAGGACTTAATAAAGAAAATTACAACACGGTTCTTAAAATTATAAAAGCTTTTCAAGTTTCTGAATCAGCAAAAATTTTAGGAATAGACCCTTCTAAACTTTCTGAATTAGTAAAAGAGAAGGAAAGCCAGCAAGTTTAAACGAGGTGATTAAATGACAGATTCAATGGAGGTAAAATACAACAAAAATAGTATTTTACGTGATGGGTATGGAATAATACCTAAGATAGTTATGAGAGATAAGAATCTTTCAATTGAGGCAAAAGCAATTTATGCATATTTAATAGCCTTCGCTGGAGATAAAAAAACATGTTATCCAAGTAGAGATTTAATGTGTGAAGAATTAGGAATCTCAATCAATAGATTTACTAAACACTTAAAAACATTAAAAGAATCCGGGTACATAAAAGTAGAAAGAATAAAATCAGGTAATTTAAAAGCAAAAAATATATATGAAATCATAATGGATGAAAGAGACCGATGTATTAATTTTAGAGATATCGAAAATGAATATCACGAAAATAAAGATATCGAAAATGAATATCTCGAAAACGAATACACTAATATTAACAGTCTTAATAATAACAGTTTAAATATTAATAGTGTTAATAATAACAGTCTTAATAAAAAAGAAAAAAAGAAAAAAAGAACTGATTTAGATGTTCTTATAAATGAGTATACTTCTAACTCTTTCTTACAGGAAACAATAATAGATTTTATGAAAATGCGAAAGAGCATTAAAAAGCCTGTTACAGAAAGAGCATTAAAAGGAATACTAAATAAACTAGATAAGTTAGCAACAACAGATGATATCAAAATAAAAATACTGGAAAACTCGATTGAAAATTGTTGGCAAGGAGTTTTTTCACTAAAAGACAACTTCAGTAACTACAACTCAAATAAACATCAAGACAATAACAATTCAAACATATTAGAGGACTTACAAAAATATCAAGGTTATATAGATCCCGAGAAAATGAAACCAGTAAGTCAAGATGACTTAGATGAAATAGACGAATTACAAAAAGAATTAGATGAAATGGGAGGCGGCAGCATAGAAAAATGGCTATAGAATATCAATGTGAGAAGTGTAGAGATTTAGGATACACTTTACAAGAAGATAAAGAAGGCTATACTCAAGCCGTTCCTTGTGAATGTATCAAGAAAAGACACATAAAAGAAAAGTTAGAAAGATGTGGCCTAACGGATTCTTTTAAAAAGAAAACTTTTTTAAACTTCAAAACAGATACAGAGCATCAGAAACAGGCAAAATTACGAGCCATGAGCTACTGTAAGAAGTTTAAAGAGGAAAAGGGTAGTTTCTTATTAACTGGAAAACCAGGAACGGGAAAAACCCATTTAGGAATTGCAATGATGATGCAACTCGTAAATCAAAATGTAGGATGTAGATATGCTGAATATGTTAGCTTAATTATGAAACTAAAACAATGTTGTATGGATCCAATTAATTACAACAAAGAAATAGACCAGTATAAGAATTGCACTGTGCTATTCGTTGATGATTTACTCAAAGGTCAAACAAGCGAAGCTGATAGAAAGTATATCTATGAAATAATAAATTATCGTTACATGACAGAAAAACCGATTATAGTAAGTACAGAAAAATCACTAGATGAATTGATGAATTATGATGCTGCTATAACTAGTAGAATCATAGAAATGTGTAGAGAAAATATAATCGAGTTTAAAAATGTACCGAATATGAGAATAACTAAGGGGGTTTAAAAAGTGCCTAGGAATACTTTGGGTGATCTAAACAATCATTTATTCGCTCAATTAGAACGTTTAAATGACGAAGAGATAACAGGAGAAAAATTAGAAGATGAAATTATAAGAAGTAAAGCAGTTATAGGAGTTTCAAAACAAATTATTGCCAATGCAAATGTTGTATTAAAAGCAAAATCCATAGAATTAGAATATGGTAAAAACAATGAAAAAGAAATGCCTAAAATGCTAGAAGGTGGTGAATAATGAGCGAAAAACCACATAAATGGAGTGAAGAAGAAAAAAAGTATCTTGGAGAAATTACTCCAGGGAAACATCGTAAGGAAATATTAGACTTAATGAACGAAAAATTTGAGTATAAATTCAAACTAAGTCAAATAACAAGTGCAATTAAAAGATATGGATATAACACAGAGTTTGATGGCCAGTTTCAAAAGGGACATAAAACGTGGAATAAAGGAACTAAAGGACTTACTGGTCCAAATAAAACTTCTTTTCAAAAAGGTTGTAAACCTTGGAATAAAAAAGAAATTGGTAGTGAAAGAATTGATAGTAATGGATATATTCTAATGAAAGTAAAAGAACCTAATGTGTGGAAGTTGAAGCATAGGATTCTATATGAAAAATATCATAATATCAAATTAACACAAGATGATGTAGTTATATTTGCTGATCAAAACAAATTGAACTTAGAAAAAGATAATTTAATATTAATTAATAAAAGTCAATTACTAAGAATGAACCATGAAAAATTAATTTTTCATGATAAAGAATTGACGAAAACGGGTTCAAATATAGCTAAATTAATAATGAAAGTTAGTGAAAGGAAAGGTAAAGATGAATAATGTAGTTTTAGTAGGACGATTAACAAAAGACCCAGAGTTAAGATACATACCTAATTCTGGAACACCTGTTGCTACTTTTACGATGGCAATAGACAGAGACTATAAGAAAAAAGATGGGACAAAAGAAACAGACTTTATACCAATAGAAGTTATAGGGAAAGCAGCTGAATTTTGTGCTAATTATATAACAAAAGGTAGATTAGTTGCTATTCAAGGAAATCTTAGAGTTGATAGATATCAAACTCAAGATGGAGAAAATAGAACTTTTACTAAGGTTAGTGGTAGAAGTGTACAAGCATTAGATTATCCGAAAGATAATCAACAAGGAACAAATAATATAACAAATCCAGGGTTAGATCCAAATGGATTTCAAGCTATAGATGATGATGACATACCTTTTTAATTTAAATGGGGAGTATAAATGATAATTAAATTTTTAGAAATAAGTTTAATTTTCTGTATAGGTTTTGTGGTTGGAGCATGGTGGTGTGCTAATGCAGAAGGAGATGATTAAATTGATTTGCAAAATAGAAACCTTAAAAAAAATAGCAGAAAAGTATCCGACACTTACAATTTTAGAATTTATAGAAACTTATAAGGGGGTAATCAAATGAACATAGGGGGGTTATGTTAGGAGTAAAAGGCTAAATATGAAAAAAAGCCGAACAGAATTAGCAAACGCAGTTGGTGTTACAGAAAGCTATATAGCAAAACTAGAGAATGGGGTTATAACAAATCCTACTCTAGTAGTGCTAAAAGGACTTTCGAAAGCTTTAAATGTATCACCATTAGAGTTTTTTAAATAGGGGGAGAAAATGAAAGAGATAAAATTAAAACAACTATCAATAAGCAATTTTAAAGGCATATCAAAATTAGACATAAATTTCAAAGACATCACAACAATATCAGGCCAAAATGCAACTGGAAAATCAAGTATATTTGATGCTTTTACATGGTTATTATTCGATAAAAACAGTAAAGGAGATAGCAAATTTGAGTTAAAACCTTTAGATGAAAATAACGAATATATAAGAGGTTTAAATCCTCATGTAACAGGCATCTTAGAAGTAGATGGATTAGAAGTAAAACTATCAAAAGAATATAAAGAAAAATGGACCTCTAGAAGAGGAGAAAGCGAAAAAGTATTTGATGGGAATACAACAAAATATGAAATTGATGATATTCCAGTTAAAAAATCAGATTATAACAAGCAAATAAATGAAATAGCAGACGAAGAAACATTTAAATTATTAACTAACCCTTTCCATTTTCCTTCTCTTGGTTGGAAAGAACAAAGAAAAGTCATCTTAGAAGTTGCTGGAGGGAATATATCAGTAGATGATGTTGTAAAAACTGATAAAGATTTAAATTTAGTAAAACAAGATCTAGAAAAAGAAGATGTATCAAAGCTAATAGACAGTAAAAAAGGTAGCATTAAAAAACTAAGAGAAAATAAAAAGTCAATTCCTTATAAAATCGAGGAATTAATGGAAACAGTAGTTGATTTAGATGTAAAAGAAGTTGAAAAAGAAATAGCATTTAAAGAAAGTAAGTTAAAAGATATAGACAATAAAATAAGCGATATAGCTAATAGTAGTAAAGAATTATTAGCTAAAAGAAATGAAGTAATGAAAAAAATAAGTGAAAATGAAAACTTAATCGAAGAAGAAAGACAAGCTGACAGAAAAGATTATGACAATAAAGTAAGAATATTAGAAGAAGAAAGAAGAAAAGAAGAAAAAGATTTATATTCACAACAACAAAAGAAAAATGAATGTGAATATAAAATAGATGGATTAACTAGAAAGTTTGAAATGCTAAAAAATGAAGCTGCTAAATTAAGAGAAGAATTTAGTGAAATTCAAGCTGAGAAAGTTGATTTTAGTAGTATAAAAACAGAGTGTCCTACTTGTAAACGACCTTTTGATGAATCAGACATAGAAGAAAAACAAGCAGAATTAGAGAAAAACTTCAATCTTGATAAAGCTAGAAGAAAAGAAGAAGTAATAGAAAAAGGCAAAATAAAAGTTAAAGAACAAGAAGATATTCAAGAAGATATCGAAAATTATACTTTAAAGCTTTCTGAGATAGAAAATAATATAAACATCAAGAAAGAAAAAATAAATCAGCTAGAAAGCCAAATAGGAGGTATTTCTTATACGCCTAATGATGCAACGAAAGAAAAAATATTAAAACTTAAAAGAGAAAACAACAAGCTTTTAGAAAGTTTACAAGAAGATGATACATATCCAGATAAATCAGGACTTTTAATTGAAAAAGGAGAAATTAATACACAACTAAAAGGGTTATATAGTCAATTAGGAGCAGTTAAAAATAACAAGAAAGTAAATCAAAGAATAGAAGATCTAAAAGCAGAGGAAAAACAAATCGGAGTAGAAATAGCAAGACAAGAAGGTCTTATAATGCTATATGAAAAGTTTATTACTAAGAGAGTAGAACTTTTAGAAAAAAATATAAATAAGCATTTTAAGAACGTAAGCTTTAAATTATTCTCTACTCAAGTTAACGGAGCTATTGCAGAAACCTGTGAGGCAACTATAAATGGAGTACCATTTTCTAATGCAAATACTGCAGGTCAAATAAATGCTGGTATAGATATAATAAACACTTTATCCGAGTATTTCGAATTAGTCGCACCTATATTCATTGATAATAGTGAATGTGTAAATAAAATAGCAGATACTAAAGGTCAATTGATTAAGTTGGTAGTCACAGAGGATAAAGAAATAAAAATAAATGAATAGGTGTAAAAATGAAATGGAGCATAGAAGAAGAAAAGTTTTTAGAAGAAAATTATAAATTAATATCAGATGAAGAAATAGCAAAATATTTAGGGCGAACATTATCTTCAGTTAGAGGAAAGGTTAATTTTGAAAAAGCTAAGAGACATAAACAAGATAGATTGACTAAGAAAAATAACTATCTGACAGAAGAACAAAGGAAAGAAAAAGTTAAACGCATATTGTTACTAGCAACAGGACTAATTGTTAAGTGACTATATACATAGAAATATATAGTCAAACATATAGAAAAGTGGACACATTAGTCTTTTGTATATGGCTTAACAAGAGGTTTCAAGGGTTAGTGACTGCTTTTATGGAAACATATATTGCAGATATGAACTATGTTGAGTAGTAAGGTAAACACACACTTTTAGATGTAATCGTCAGTCTGAAACTCTGTGAGTGCTAACCAAGAAACAATGCTAATGTCCTGTATTGATAACAGGGAAACACATATCCTCTACTTGACATTCCCAAGACGAAAAATTCTCCGAAAGGAAGGTGTCCAGAGATGGAAAATAAAATTGAATATTGTTTTGTTGTAGATAAAAACAATAGACCTTTAGCTCCAACTAAAGTAAATAAAGGTTGGTATTTGATTAGAAAAGGTCGAGCAAAATTAAAAAGTAAATATCCTATGGTAATTCAGTTAGAAAAAGAAGTTGAACCTGATGACGAAGATGAAAGTCATATGGTTTGTGGAATTGACGATGGTAGTTCTCATGTTGGAATAGCAATTGTTCAAAAATGTCCAAGTAAAAATAAAGTTGTATTTAAAGGAACTATTGAACAAAGACAAGATGTAAAACACTTAATGGATGTTCGTAGAGGATATAGACAATACCGTAGATATCATAAAAGATATCGTAAACCTAGATTCAATAATAGAGCATCTTCAAAAAAAACTAATAGATTAGCGCCAAGTATTAAACAAAAGAAAGATTCTATTCTTAGAGTTTTATATCAATTAAATAAATGGATAAATATTAAAGAATATTATCTTGAAGATGTAGCAATAGATATAAGAGCAATGACCGATGGATATAAACCTTATAATTGGCAATATCAGAAGAATAATAGATTAGATGAAAATCTTAGAAAAGCGACAATATTAAGAGATAGTTGTAAATGTCAAGAATGTGGAAAAACAAATACTGTACTTGAGGTTCATCATATTCGAGCAAAGAGATTTGGTGGAGCAAATACTATTGGGAATCTCATTACTCTTTGTTCTTCTTGTCATCAAAAGACAGAAGGGAAAGAACGAGAATTTGAAGAGAGATATTTCACCAAAATAAAAAGTAAGCCAAAAAGATTTGATTATGCAATGCATGTCATGCAAGGTAAAAATTATCTTAGAGAAAATATTAAACAATTAGGAATATTACATCTTACAACAGGTGGAGATACTGCAAATAAAAGAATTGAATGGAATATAGAAAAATCTCATTCAAACGATGCTATTTGTATAACAAATTGTTTTCCAGATACTTGCAATATAAAAGAATGGATGATTAAACCGATGCGTAGAAAATCAAAAGCAAAAACAGATAATGTATTAGGAATTAAACATAGAGATTTGGTTGAATATACTTACAGAAATGGAGAAACTCATAAAGGATATGTTACAGCATTATATCCACATTTGAACGCATTAAATTTTCAAAGTCCTACAAAACATTGCAAAAAAGTAAATGTAAGAAAATGTAGATTACTTTGGAAATATAATAAAATTTATTGGTTAGATAGTGTGATATAAACACATTTGTCTATAATTAAACATAATTAAACACTAAAAAGTTAGGAGAGTGACGAGTATTGAAAAATCAAATAATTAAACAATCTCAAAATATTGCAGAAAAACCTAAAACTGTTACAGACGAAGTTTTAGAAAGGGTAAGAGAGTTACAAGCAAGTAAAGAATTAGTAATACCAGAGAATTATGCAGCACAAAACGCTTTAAAATCAGCTTATCTAATCTTACAAGAAACAAAAGATAAAAATAAAAGATGTGTATTAGAAACTTGTACAAAAGTAAGTATAGCAAATTCTCTTTTAGATATGATTATTCAAGGATTAAGTCCTTCGAAAAAGCAATGTTACTTTATTCCACATGGAAATAAACTCCAACTAACTAAAAGCTATATGGGAACTATAGCTGCAGCGAAAAGAAGTAAATATATAAAAGATGTGAAAGCTTATTGTATCTATGAAGGTGATGAAGTTGAGTTTGAGTATAAAAATGGAAATATAAATGTAATAGATTATAAACCTGATTTAAAAAATATAGATAACTCAAAGATAATAGGAGCATTTGCTGTTGTTATAGGAGAAGAAGGGGTTTTACATACGGAATATATGAGTATGGCACAAATAAAAACATCATGGGCGCAAGGACCAACAAAAGGTAAAAGTCCTTCACATATAAATTTCCCAGATCAAATGGCTAAAAGAACTGTTATAAATAGAGCTTGTAAATTATATATAAATACATCAGATGATAGTGAGTTATTTGCAAGTGCATTTAATAGAAGCCCTTATTCAGATGATGAAGATGTTGTGACATTCCAAAATGAAGCTTTTGAAAGTGAAATAACAGAAAAAGCTAATAAAAAAACAATAGATATAGATGAAGTAGAGCAAATGGAAGCAGAAATAATTGATGAAGATACGAAAATAGATGCTGAAGTTGTAGAAGAAACTCAAGAGGAAGAAGATTGTCCGTTTTAAAAGTTTTAGCAAGTGGGAGCAGGGGTAATTGCTATTTACTTATTACTCCTGATGAAACTCTAATAATTGAAGCAGGTATCAAATATAAAGAAATTTTAAAAGGTCTTAATTACAAAATTGACAAAGTTGTTGGATGTTTAGTTACTCATGAACATAAAGATCACTCTAAATCAATTAAAGACTTAACAGAAAATGGAATAGATGTATATTCAGCTAAGGGTACTTTTGAAAAGTTAAACATAAAAAACTATAGGACTAAAATAGTAAAAGCTAACAAAAGGCAACAAATAGGAAATTTTACTATTTTACCGTTTGATGTTATTCATGATGCAGAAGAACCTTTAGGATTTCTTATAAAACATCAGGACATAGGAACTTTGTTATTTATAACTGATACTTGCTACTGTGAATACAACTTCAAGAATGTAAATAGTATCTTGGTTGAATGTAACTATATCAAAGAAAATTTAGAAGAATATTGCATAGAAACAAGTTTAAGCGTTCGTATAAAAGAATCACATTTTGAACTTGAAAATGTAATTGACTTTCTAAAAGCTAGTGATTTAAGTAAGACAAGAAATTTGATGTTATTACATTTAAGTGACAAACACGGAGATAGTCAAATAATGAAAGAAAAGGTAGAAGAAGCTACTGGAATACCTGTTTTAATAGCAGAAAAAAGCACAGAAATTATATTTTAGGGGGTAAAAGATGATAAAAGCAATCGTAAATAATGGAAAAGTAGAGGTAAACATAAAAGGTGAATACAGAGCAGAAATGTTGACTGAACTAGCATATTTAAACTATGGAGCTCTAAAAGGAATGGCAGATGAATGTGATATAAGTGAAACAAAATTATTAAAAATCTTAACTACATCAATAGAAAAAATAATACAACTAAGAAGTAAAGATATAAAAATCAAATCACATACTGAAACAGAAGAAACAAACATAGAAGAAGCTTTAAAAGGTGCAATAGAAAAGCTTGCAGAGTTATTAAAAGACAAGGAGTAACTATGAAAGAAAGAGTAGGAAATATAAGAAAGATAGATAAATTAGGAAGAGTATCTATACCTGCAGAATTAAGAAGATTGTTACACATAAATAGAGAAACTCTTCTGACAGTAGAGTATGATTCAATTTTAAAAGAAATAAGAATTATACCTTTAAAAGAAGAAAATTAACTAATAAATATCCTAGGAGGCGTAAAACCTCCTGGGGCTATGAAAAGGTGATGAATATGGGAGGCAAAATAGCAACTGATTTAGAAATAAGAAAGTTAAAAAGATTGTATAAAAAAGGTTATAGTGCATTAGAAATAGCTTACAACATAAACAGACCTGTTTCCTTTGTAAAAAAATACATAAAGAAAATAGAAAATAAAAAATAGTAAAATCTTGAAGGGGGTTAATATAATGGGAAGACCTTTTGGAAAAGTTGACAAACAAGATTTAGTAGGAAAGAAAATAGGAAAGCTTACAGTTGTAGAGTATGCTGGAAAAAGAAATAGAGGAAAAATAAAATACGATTATTACTTATGTAAATGTGAGTGTGGAAATGAAAAATTAGTAGTTAGATCCAGTTTACTAAAAAAGAAAGTAAAAAGTTGTGGATGCTTAAGAACAAGTAAAAATATTAAAAATGCATTTGTACCAAAAGTACAAAAATTAGAAAAAACTAATGGAAATACAATTAAAGTTTATAAACTTAATCCAAATGAGCTAGATGCATATTTAAAAGAGTTAAAGACGAAAGAAGTTCAATATGCTGGAGTTAGAGGATGGTGATAAAGTGAAAGTTTTTCAATACGTAGCTCTTATGAGTAAAGGCAGAATAGAGAGTGATAAAGACCAGGTATTTAAATATTTAGTTGAAAACTTAAAAAGCTCTTGTGATGTTATAACTGATTTAATACAAATAGACTTATGTAAAAGTGATTTTTATATAAAAAATTGTACAAAATTTAAAAGTTGCAAAGATTGTTTAAATTACTTTTTAGACTGGGAGGTTGATTATGAAGAAGTGCAAAGAATGCAATAGAGAATATGAAGATCCTCAAACTGTTGGAGACTTCTTTGGAATATGTGATGAGTGTTATAAAGAAGAATACAAAAAAATAGAATACAACAAATACATAATGCCTCTTCTAGCTGAAAATTATATTTCTACTATAGAACAAATGATGAAAGTAACAGAAGAACAAGCTGAATTTATTGGAGCGGTAGCAAAATTCGAAGCAGAAAGTGGAACAAATGAAGAAAAAGAACATATAATCGAAGAATTCTTTGATATGATTCAAGCATCTTTAGGACTTTTAGACAAAATGGGATTAATCAATCTCTTAGAAGAAGGTCGAATAAAACATATGGCAAAGTTAATCGAAAGAGGTTGGGAGTTCAAGAAAATGATATAAACATTCAAGAAAATTATTTTATCTACAAAATTAAAATAATGAGGTGGAATGTTTGAATAAAGATGTTATGGAAGAAACAGAAATGATTTTAAAAAACATGAAATTTATAACTATCTATATACAGCAAAAGGAAGAACATATAAAAAAGATAAAGGACGGAGATAGGGGGGCGATAAAGGCAGTTTGTAATGATATGGTTAAATCTTCTCCAACTCATGCAATTAATAGACCTATAGAAAATGAAGTTATAAGAATAGATGATTTAATTGCAAAAGTTGAGGGAGATATATTTGAACATAAAAAAAACAGAAAGGTGATATCAGAAGTGTTTAAAAGCATGAGTGAAAAACAAAGAAAGATATTTAAATATATTTACTTTGAAGAAAAAACTCTTAAAGATATTGCCGAGGAGTTTGATTGTACAATAGCAAATGTACATTACATTAAAAAGAAAATAATCGAAAAAATGGCGGTGGCTTTATTTGGCCAAGATGCATTGAAAGGGGAAGAAAAATGATAATACATAAATCAATAATACATGTACTAGATACAAATAGTGATGCTCCAATATTAAATGACTATGAATGTAAAAATAGTTTAGAAGTAGATAAGTTTTTTCAAAAGATAATAACTAGAGTTTTAAAAGATGACGATCTAAGAAAAGCAAAATTCAAAGATTACAACGATAATATCGTAAAAAATTGCTGTGAACAAATAATTTACGATGAAAAGACATTCTTACAAAACTCAAAAGAGATAGCAGCATATTTATTTGAAGTAATGCAACGAAATAATGAAATAGATTCTTGTGATTTAGCAATATGTTTATACAGTGTTAAAGATGAAAAAAATGTAGCAATTATAAAACTTGATTATAAAAAACTTTATACTCATTCAATAGAATATGTAGAAGATAAATTTAACATACAAATCGAATCAAATGAGATAGGTATACCTGAAACAGGCCGACAAAAGCAATGTGTAATAGTTGGACCTAATGGAGTGAATGATTATTATCACTTTAGATTATTAGACAAAGATGCAGAAAAGGACCAACTAGAAACTAAATTTTTAACAGAGTTTCTAAATGCTGAAAAGATAGAAGATGATAAATATAAAACAAAAGTATTTAAGAAAACTGCAGATAACTGGATAACAAATGCAATATCAGAAGATTTGAAAATGGCCGAAGATATAAGAAGTATGCTTAATTATACTTTAAAAGAAAAAGAAACTCTAGATGTTAAAAAATTTGCTGAAAATAGTATTCAAGACAAAGAATTACAAGAAAGCTTTAACGAGCAAATGGAAGATAGAGGTTTAACTGAAAACTTTGAAATAGACAAGAAATGGATTGAAAAGAAACTTAAAAACAGAAATATAAAAACTGATACTGGTTTTAGTATAAAAGGAAAGTTAACAGATTTTGAAGATCCAATGAAATACAGCTTTAGAAAAAACGAAAAAGGAACATTCGACATAGTATTAAAAAATATAACTTTTTATGAGGAAAAATAAAATGAAATTAACAAAGAAACTATTAGATAAAAAAATAAAAGATTACGAAATAGAAGCAAATCATGATTTAACTTTTAGACAATGGATAGAAATGCTAGAGGATGAATTTGAAATAGAACACAGAGATTTAGACAGTATGACAGATGATGAATTAGACAATTACGATACATTTTTATTTGAACTAAGATTAAAATAGGGAGAAATAAAATGAATAATATAAAGAATGTTGAGTATATACCGAAACACACTAATTGCACTAATTGTGGCAAATGTTGTGGTCCAGTTTTAATGGGAGAAAGAGAATATAAAACTATCAAGGATTATTGCATAAAGAATAATATAAAACCATTTTTTCGTTTAGATAACACTTGTTATTTTAGAGATGAAGAAAATAAAAAATGTTTGATATACAAAGTTAGACCAGTTATTTGCAAGTTATTCGGAGTTGCAAAAGGAATGAAATGTGTAAATGGTAATACTTGCGAAATAGATGGATATAAATACATACCAAAATCAAGCAAGATATTTTCAATGTTTAGATTAGCAAAAGAATTGGAAGATAAACAAGGTGAATAAAATGATTGGATTAATAGATGTAGATAGTAAAATTCCTAATCTTGCACTTATGAAACTTTCAACTTATTACAAGTCAATCGGAGAAACAGTCGAATTTGTGCAAGAAGGAAAAGAATATGAAAAAATATTTGCTAGTTCAATCTTTACTAGAAGTAAATCGGTTTGTGAAGATCTAGTAAAGAAATACGAAGATAAAATAGAAATCGGTGGAACAGGCTGGGATATAAAAAAGACTTTACCTGATAAAATTGAAAAACTTAGACCTGATTATGAGCTATATAGCATAGAAGAAATAGCTAGTAGAATGAAAGGTATTGGAACAAAGGAACACAAAAGAAAAAAAGCCAAAGAAATTGTAGAGGCTGGTATGGGATATACATCTAGAGGTTGTGTAAGAAATTGTGGATTTTGCTTTGTACCAGAAAAAGAAGGTGAGTTTCATGATGTAGCTGAAATAAGTGATTTACTTAATCCTAAAAGTAATGTATTAATTTTACATGATAACAACTTTACAGCTGATCCGTATTGCATAGACAAGCTAAAAGAAATAAAAGAACGAAAATTAAAAGTCGATATAAATCAAGGCTGCGATGTAAGGCTTATGACAGATGAAAAGGCTTACTGGTTAGGACAAGTAAAACATTTAAGAAGTTTACACTATGCTTGGGATTTGATGGGACACGAAAGAAAGGTCTTAGAAGGCATTGAAACACTTAGCAAACATGTAAAGAAATATAAACATATGTGCTTTATGTTAGTTGGTTATAACACTACTTTTGAGGAAGATATGTATAGATTTAAAACATTAACTTCGTTAAAAGTAGACCCATTTGTAATGGTTTATAATCAAATACCTGATTTAAGACTTAAACATTTTGCTAGATGGGTAAATAGTAGAATTTATAAGAAATGTACAAATTTTGAAGAATATGGACCTTGGGTAAAGGCTCAAGTGAAATATAATCAACTGACATTCTTTTAGGAGGGAATATGAACAAAGAAGAAATGGAAAGTGCTGTTACAATGATATGCACAGTATTAAAAGGACTATTAGAAGAAACTGGATTATACATAGCTGTTGATAAAAAGACAAAAGAATTTGTTTTTATCGAAAGAGAAAGCTGGGATAAAGGCAAAGGAAGAACAGCTAGAGTATCTATGGAACAAATAAATGTAAAGGAATAAAGGATATATATGGCAGATAAATATGTTATGAATAATAAAAAAACAGATCACTCTAGTGCTTTTGGACTTAATCCAGAAGAATTTGATGCAAAAATAGCAGAAAATGAAAGAAAAAGAAAATTATTTAAACAAAGATTAAGAGAATTATTATTAGAAAGTCCGAGCGAGTTAGAAATGAGATTTAGGGATGCAATAAATGAACTAAAAGATATGAAAGAGGAGTTTAATATTAAATAATGAAAAAGTTCAAAAAAAATTGTGATTACTGTAAAAAGGAATATGAAACAAATAGAGAATTGCAAAGATTTTGTAGTGATTACTGTAGAATAAGATATCAATCTGAACAAGGAAGAATAAAAAATAAACCACTAAAGAAAAAAGACTATGAATCAAGAAAATTAATACGTAAATTATGTCTTATGTTAGAACCATATAGAAAATTAGGTGATAAAGATGAAATGTAAATACTTTAAAAAAGAAACTGGCGATAAATACTGCAGCAACTATTTAGGACCACAAATAGTAGGAGCATATGGAGAAGGAACGATTATAAAACATAACTGTAAAGATAAATGCAAGTATGTTGATTGTAAGAAACTTGAAGAATTACAAGGATTAAAAAGGGGGTGATAAGCTTTGCTATTAAGCAGAGTGAATGAAATTGTAGAACTGGCTAGAATCTACATGATAGCTTACAAGTTAGAACCTATGGAGGCTATCGAATGTGCAATAAAAGATATAGAAGAACATGATAAGGGGGACTATTAAAGGGGAAAACAATGAGAGAAATGAAAGTAAGAGGCTATTCTTTAGATGAAGGCCACTGGATAAAAGGTTTCGGAGCAGAATACAATGATGATCTAGAAACATATTTAGTACATAATTACCGAGGATTCTTTGAAGTAGACGGAGAAAGCATCGGAGAATATACAGGATACAAAGATATTAATGATATAGAAATATGTGAAGGTGACATAGTAGAAACAACTAGAGCTTTAAATCATATCGTAGGAGTAGTAACCATGATTAAAGGTTGTTGGTATATACAAGATGGAAAAAATAGTTATTACAGACTTATACCTAGATTTGGGACTGCTGAGAATAAAGTGATAGGAAATATATACGAGAATAAAAACTTATTGGAGGAAGATTAATGGAAGAAGTAAAGCAAGCATTAGAAATATTAAAAAAAGAATGTACTAAACAAGATGACTGCGAAGGTTGCTCAATATCTAAGGTATTAGGATATAGTTGCCAAGAGGTAGCTATTCCAGAAGAATGGGAAATAGAAAGGGAAAAAGATGAATAGAGCAATAGCAGATGCAATAATCATAATTGTTATTGGAGCATGGATAATAAGTAAGTTGTATATGTAAGGTGAAAATATGAAGAAAATCTTAGGAGGAAAAGAGAATGCCTGCCCTCTTTGTGGGGGTATGGTGTTCTTCTTAGAAATAGATTATGGAGTAGTCAGTCAATGCAAAGATTGTGGCTGTTTAACTAAAGGTAAAATGAGGGAGGAAGTTAAAATTTATGAAATGCAAACATGCAACAAAAGTGGGGAAACAAATAAAATGTTCTAAAATTAATG